>Ga0070735_10001335_pt1 | contig 24043 bp, 19 predicted proteins | sample Coa_R1_FD_66443 | JGI IMG/M metagenome (GOLD analysis project Ga0070735, IMG submission 66443) | Surface soil microbial communities from Centralia Pennsylvania, which are recovering from an underground coalmine fire - Coalmine... | ecosystem: Environmental > Terrestrial > Soil > Unclassified ...
GACGTGCGCCTGGACGGGGCGCCGATCGAGCTGCCCGCCGCCGCGCGCGCGGCGTTCGGGCGCCAGGGCGTCCAACGGCTGGCGCTTGGCCCGCTGGCGGCCGGCGAGCACATCCTGGCGGCCGAGGCGCGCGTGTCGCGTGGCGGGGGCCGCAACCCGCCCGGCGTCGGCGCGCTGGCGGCCATGCTCAAGCTCGTGCTCGGCGACGGGCGGGTCGAGCGACGCGTGAGCGGCCCGGACTGGCGCGTCAGCCTGGACGTGTCGGAGGACTGGGCCGAGCTCGGCTTCGACGATCGCGGCTGGACGCCGGCCGAGCCGGCCAAGGTCGACCCCGGCCAGCCCTGGCCGCCGACCGGCGCGGTGCTGCTGCGCCGCGCGTTCGAGGCGAGGGCGGTCGCGCGGGCGCGTCTCTATGTGACGGCGCTTGGCGCCTACGAGGTCTTCATCAACGGGGCGAAGGTCGGCGACGCGCGCCTCGCGCCGGAAAGCACCGACTTCCGCAAGCGCACCCTCTACCGCGTCTTTGACGTCACCGATCTTGTTCCCGCCGGCGAGAGCGTCCTGGCCGCCCACGTGGGCGACGGCTGGTACGCCAGCTATGTCGCTCCTGGCGGCCGCTTCGCCTTCGGCCCGCCGCCGCGCCGGTTCCTGGCCCAGCTGGAGCTGACGTTCACGGACGGCCGTACGTCGGTGGTCGGGACCGGGCCGGGCTGGAAACTCGCGCCATCGCCCGTGCTGGCGTCCGAGATCTACGACGGGGAGATCGTGGACGCGCGCCTCGAGCCGCGCGGCTGGGCCGAGCCGGCCTTCGACGACGCCGGCTGGACGACGCCGCACACCGCCGCGCCGCCGCCGGGCCTGCTCACCGCCCACGTCGCCCCGCCGATCCGCGCCACCCAGGTGCTGAAGCCGGCAGCGGTCAGCGAGCCCAGACCGGGCGTGTTCGTCTTCGATTTCGGCCAGAACTTCGCCGGCGTCTGCCGGCTGCGCGCCAAGGGCCGGGCGGGCGATCGCATCGAGCTGCGCTTCGCCGAAATCCTGAAGGACTCGGGGGAGGTCGATCAGGCCAACCTGAGGGCCGCCAAGGCGCGCGACATCTTCGTGCTGGCCGGCGATGCGGGCGGAGAGACCTTCGAGCCGCGCTTCACCTATCACGGCTTCCGCTACGTGGAGATCGAGGGCTATCCGGGGACCCCGACGCCGGAGGATCTGGACGGGCTGGTCCTCAACTCCGACCTGCCCGAGACCGGGCGGCTGCGCGTCGACAACCCGCTGATCGAGCGTCTTTGGCTCAACAGCCTGTGGAGTCAGCGCTCCAACTTCGTCGGCCTGCCGACCGACTGCCCGCAGCGCGACGAGCGGCTGGGCTGGACCGGCGACGCCAACGTGTTCTGGGACGCGGCCGCCTTCAACATGGACGTCTACGCCTTCACGGGGCGGTTCCTGGACGACATGCGCGATGCGCAGACGCCGGCCGGCGCCTTCTCGGACTATGCGCCGGCGGCGCGGCGTTTCGGTCCTGAGCCGGCCCCGGGCTGGGCCGACGCGGGCGTCGTGCTGCCCTGGACCGCCTGGATGCGCAGCGGGAACGCCTCCATCGTGGAGCGGAACTGGGACGCGATCACCCGCTACCTGGGCTACATCGCCGACGCCAACCCCGATCACCTGTGGCGCAACAACCGCGGCCTCGATTTCGGCGACTGGCTGGCGCTGGACGCCAAGGAGCCGGGCGATCCGACCACGCCCAAGGACCTGATCGGCACCGCCTGGTGGGCGCACTGCGCCGGGCTGGCCAGCCAGATGGCGACCGCCATCCAGCGCCGCGCCGAGGCCGAGCGGCTGGCCGCCGTGCGGGCCGCCATCGTCGAGGCCTTCCGCGCGGCTTACGTCGGCGAGGACGCGCGCATCGGAAACGGCAGCCAAACCGGCTACATTCTGGCGCTGCACTTCAACCTTCTGCCCGAAGCGCAGCGGGCGGCCGCGGTCGAGCATCTGGTCGCCGACATCCAGCGCCGCGGCGGGGTGCTCTCCACCGGTTTTCTGGGCACGCCGTTCAGCCTCGACGTGCTGGCCGACGCCGGGCGCAGCGACCTCGTCTACGACCTTTTGCTGCGCACCGAGTTCCCCTCCTGGGGCTACATGGTGGCCAAGGGCGCGACGACCATCTGGGAGCGCTGGAACGGCGACGTCGGCGACGTGGCGATGAACTCCTTCAACCACTATGCGCTGGGCGCGGTCACCGGCTTCCTGTTCCGCCGCGTGGCCGGCATCGACGCCGCGGCCCCGGGGTTCAAGACCATCCGCATCGACCCGGTGCTGGATCCGCGGGTCAAACGCGGCGGCGGCGACTACCGCTCGGCCGTCGGCCTGATCTCGACCGACTGGGCGCAGGGCGAGGATGGCGGCTTCCGCCTGACCGCGACCGTTCCCGCCAACGCCGTCGCCGAGATCCACCTGCCGGCGCGCGCCGGCCAGACGATCTCGCTGGGCGGCGCAGCGGCGCCGCATGCCCGCCGCGTCGGGGAGACGGCGATCCTCGAGGTCGGGTCGGGCGTCCACGACCTTGCCGTCGGCTAACCTCGACGCCGTCATCATCGGCGGCGGCCACAACGGGCTGGTCTGCGGCTTCTATCTGGCGCGCGCCGGGCTGAATGTGCGCGTGCTGGAGCGGCGCGGCGTCGTCGGCGGCGCCGCGGTGACCGAGGAATTCTTCCCCGGCTTCCGCAATTCGACCGCGAGCTACACCGTCAGCCTCCTGAACCCCAAGGTCATCGCCGACATGCGCCTCCACGAGCGGGGCCTCAGCATCGTCGAGCGGCCGATCGCCAACTTCCTGCCGCAGCCGGCCGGCGGATACCTGAAGGTCGGCGGCGGGCTCGAGCGCACCCAGGCCGAATTCCGCAAAGTCTCCGCCCACGACGCCGCGGCGCTGCCCGCCTATTACGCGGCGCTGGAGGCGGTCGCCGACGTGCTGCGCGAGCTCGCCTTGAAGACGCCCCCGAACGCGGGCGGCGGCCCGCGCGCGCTCCTCGCCCTGGCCGCGCAGGGGCGCGGGCTGGCGCGCCGGCCGATCGCGACACAGCGCGACGTGCTCGACCTGTTCGCCAAGAGCGCCCGCGCCTTCCTGGACGGCTGGTTCGAGAGCGAGGCGGTGAAGGCGGCGTTCGGTTTCGACGCGGTGGTCGGCGCCTACGCCAGCCCCGATGCGCCAGGCTCCGCGTACGTGCTGCTGCACCACGTGTTCGGCGAGGTGAACGGCAAGAAGGGCGCGTGGGGCCACGCCATCGGCGGCATGGGCGCGATCACCCAGGCCATGGCGGAGGCCTGCGAGGAGGCGGGCGTCGCGATCAGCCTCGACGCGCCGGTGGCGGAGGTGCTGACCGAAGCCGACGCGGCGGTGGGCGTCAGGCTCGAATCCGGCGAGACGGTCATGGCCGCGCGCGTCGTCGCCAACGTCGGCCCGCGCATCCTCTACGAGCGCCTGATCGACCCCGCCGCGCTGCCGGACGACTTCCGCCGCCGGATGCGCGGCTACCGCACCGGGTCGGGCACGTTCCGCATGAACGTGGCGCTCTGCGAACTGCCGGATTTCACCTGCCTGCCTGGCAAGGACCCGGCGGAGCATCACATGAGCGGCGTCATCATCGCCCCGACGCTCGACTACATGGACCGCGCCTTTTCCGACGCGCGCCAATTCGGCTGGTCGAAGGCGCCGATCGTCGAAATGCTGATCCCGTCCACCGTCGACGACAGCCTCGCGCCGCCGGGCGCGCATGTGGCCAGCCTGTTCTGCCAGCAGTTCGCGCCGGTGCTGCCCGACGGCCGCAGCTGGGACGACGAACGCGAGGCCGCCGCCGACCTGATCGTCGAGACCGTCACGGCGCATGCGCCCAACTTCAGGGCCTCGATCCTCGGGCGGATGATCCTCTCGCCGCTGGACCTGGAGCGCAGGTTCGGGCTCGCCGGCGGCGACATCTTCCACGGGGCGCTGAGTCTCGACCAGCTCTGGGCGGCCCGGCCGGTGCTTGGCCACGGCGACTACCGCGGCCCGCTCAAGGGCCTCTACATGTGCGGCGCCGGGACCCACCCCGGCGGCGGCGTCACCGGCGCCCCAGGCCACAACGCCGCCCGCGAGATTCTGGCGGACCGCAGCCTGCTCGGACGCCTGCTGCGCTAGGCTTGCCAGATGGGCACGGATGTCGTCTCCTCCCCCGACCGGAGGCGGCGCGGGAGGGGGGCGGTGTCGACGAACGGATTTCGCGTCATGGCCCTGAACGGGCTCGTCATGATCGCGCTGGCCATGGTCGCGGCCGGTTTCCCATTGATCTGGGCGGTCGGCCGCGAGTTCTACCACTCGCCACAACCCATCAACCTGCCGGGCGACTCCGCCGCCTGGCTGTCGGCGCACATGATCGCGCTGATGAGCGGCATGGTCGTCATCATCGTCGCCCAGGTGACGCGGCTGAAGCCGATGGCCCGGCGCGCCGAACGCCTGCTGAGTTTCGCGCTGCTCGTCGCCGGCTGGGGCAACACCATCGGGTCGCTCGCCGCGCCGCTGCTCGGCGTTCGCGGCATCGAGTTCGACTGGGACTGGGCCAACAACGTCCTGGTCGTCCTGTTCGGCCTTGCGGCCATGGGGATCATCTACGCGATCGCCGCCGCGATCCTTCATCTCGCGCGCCCGATCGAGCCCTGACCGTCCGGCCGCTTCGCTTGCCGTTGACGCGGCGCGGCGGATCGCCTCGACTGCGCCGATGGCCGCAAAACCCGAGACCGAGCAGGAAGCCTTCTGGCGCGGCGCCTTCGGCGACGAGTACACCGAGCGCAACGCCGACGAACGGCTGGTCGAAGCCAACATCGCGCTCTTCCGGCGCATCCTCGAGCGTGCGCCGCGCGTGCGCTCGATCGTCGAGCTCGGCTGCAATCGCGGCCTGAACCTGAAGGCGCTCGCCTCGGTCGACCCTTCGCTGGCGCTCTCGGCCTACGAGATCAACGCCGGCGCGGCGAAGCTCGCGAGCGCGCTGGGCGTCGCTCAGGTGCACTGCGCCAGCATCCTCGATCTGGACCTGGGCGCGATCGAGCCCAGCGACCTCGCCTTCACCAAGGGGGTCCTGATCCATATCGGGCCGGACGACCTCGAGCGCGCGTACGCGGCGCTCACCGCCCTGGCGCGCCGCTACGTAATGGTGTGCGAATATTACAACCCGACGCCCGTGACCGTGTCCTATCGCGGGGCCAGCGAGCGGCTGTTCAAGCGCGACTTCGCCGGCGAGCTGATGGACCGCCACGGCCTGACGCTGGTCGACTACGGCTTTGTCTACCACCGCGATCCCCGCGTCCCGCAGGACGACCTGACCTGGTTCCTGATGGAGAAGCGGCCGGCGTCCTAAGCCGGCGCCGTCATCCAGGCGGCGGCGGCGTCCAGGATCTCGTCCAGCACCTCGGCGTCCTTGCGGCCTGTGCGGGCCGGAACGTGGAAACTGTGGTCGGCGTTCTCGACCAGCTTCAGCGTCGCTGGCCCGCCCAGGCCGGCGACCATCGGCTCGAGCAGGCCGCGTTCGGCCAGCAGATCCTTGGTCCCTTGCAGGAACAACATCGGCACATGGATGTCGGCGAGGTGCGCGGCGCGGGTAACCGAGGGCTTGCCGGCGGTGTGCAGCGGGAAGGCGAAGAAGACGAGGCCGCGCACGTTGTCCAGCGGCTCGGCCGCCTGCGCCTGCGATGTCATCCGCCCGCCGAACGAGCGGCCGCCGGCGAAGAGGGCCGCATCGCCCGCCCGGCGGTTCGCCTCAGTCACCGCCGCCCTCACGGCCGCCTGGGCGACGGGCGGGGCATCGACGCGCTTTCCGCCCTTCTGCATGTAGGGGAACTGGTAGCGCAGGCTCGCGACGCCGCGGGCGGCGAGCCCTTCCGCCGTCGCCGCCATCGCCCGGTGCGTCATGCCGGCGCCCGCGCCATGCGCCAGCACCAGGCACGCCCGCGCCCCGGACGGGGCCATCCACAGTCCGTCGACGGGTGCGGCGCCCGGAATGGGGATGCTGACGGGCTCGGCGTCCATGGTCGACAAACGCGTGGCGGTGAGAGAGGGATTCGAACCCTCGATAGGGATTAACCTATACACGCTTTCCAAGCGTGCGCCTTCGACCGCTCGGCCACCTCACCCCGCTCGCGGGAGCGCCGCCAATATAGCGGCGAGGCTTTCCGCGCAACAAGGCGCGCACTATCTTCGCCGGGCAACCCGCGAAGGAGCCGGCCATGCTGTTTGGACGCAAGTCTCTCGAATTGCCGAGCGCGGAGGCGGCGCTGCCCGGGCGGCCGTTCCCGATCCCGACCGAAGAGCTTCACTTCGTGAACCACCGGCCGCTGAAGGGCCCTTATCCGGAGGGGATGCAGCTGGCGCAGTTCGGCATGGGCTGCTTCTGGGGCGTCGAGCGGGTGTTCTGGCAACTGCCGGGCGTCTGGGTGACGGCCGTGGGCTACGCCGGCGGGATCACGCCGAACCCGACCTACGAGGAAACCTGCTCCGGCCGCACCGGCCACACCGAGGCGGTGCTGGTGGTGTTCGATCCGAAGGTGACGAGCTACGAGGCGCTGCTGAAGGCGTTCTGGGAGGGCCACGATCCCACCCAGGGGATGCGGCAGGGCAACGACATGGGCACCCAGTACCGCTCGGCCATCTATACCTACGACGCGGCCCAGGCCGCCGCGGCGACGGCGTCCCGCGACGCCTACCAGAAGGCGCTGGATCAACACCGCTTCGGCCCGATCACCACCGAGATCGCGCCGGCCGGACCGTTCTACTTCGCCGAGGACTATCACCAGCAATACCTGGCCAAGAATCCGCACGGCTACTGCGGCGTCGGCGGCGTTGGCGTGACCTGCCCGATCGGCGTGGGCGTCGCCAGCTAGGGCGCACGCAACCGCGGCTTTCGTCATCCGTTTGCCGACTATCGGCGGACGGAGGCTTTCGATTGCTGTTGCACACCTTTTTGAAAGCGCGTCTGCGCACCGGACGGCTCGCGGTCGTCTACGCGAACGGCCGGGTCGAGACCTACGGCGACGGCTCGGGCGAGCCGCTCGCCGTGCGCCTGACCCCGCGCGGCGAACTGCGGATTCTCGCCCACCCGGCGCTGGGCCTGGGCGAGGCCTACATGGAGGGCGACCTCAGCCTCGAGCGCGGCGACATCGGCGACCTTCTGGCGCTCTGCGCCCGCAACCTGCCCGAGGCGACGCCCATCCGCCACGGGCCGCTCGCGCGGGCCTGGATCGCCTTGCGCCACCATCTGAGGCAGGCGAACGACCGACCCCGCGCCAGAGCCCACGTCGCCCATCACTATGACCTCGGCGTCGACCTCTATCGGCGCTTCCTGGACGAAGACCTGCAGTATTCCTGCGCCTACTTCTCGCGCGGCGACATGAGCCTGGACGAGGCGCAAAGCGCGAAGAAAGCTCACATCGCCGCCAAGCTGCGCCTTCAGCCCGGGATGCGGGTGCTGGACATCGGCTGCGGCTGGGGCGGGCTGGCGCTCACGCTGGCGCGCGATCATGGCGTCGAGGTGCTGGGCGTCACCCTTTCGACGGAGCAATTCGAGGTCGCCAGGGCCCGCGCCGCCGCGCAGGGGCTGGCGCGGCGTGCGCGGTTCGCGTTGTGCGACTACCGCGACGTCGACGGCGCCTTCGACCGCATCGTCTCGGTCGGGATGTTCGAGCACGTCGGCGAACCGAACTACGCGGCCTTCTTCGCCGCTGTCGCGCGGCTGATGAGGGACGACGGCGTCGCGCTGATCCACTCGATCGGCCGCCGCGATCCGCCGGACGTCACCGCCCCGTTCATCCGCAAGTATATCTTCCCCGGCGGCTACATCCCGGCGCTCTCGGAAACGACAGCGGCGGTCGAGCAGAGCGGACTTTGGATCACCGACATCGAGATCCTGCGCCTGCACTACGCCCTGACGCTCCATCACTGGCGCGAGCGCTTCGCCGCCGATCGGGACGAGATCGCACGGCTCTACGACGAGCGGTTCTGCCGCATGTGGGAGTTCTACCTGGCGGTCAGCGAACTCAGCTTCCGCGTCGGCGGCCACATGAACTTCCAGATGCAGCTCGCCAAGCGCGTCGAGGCGCTGCCGATGACCCGCGACTACATGCTCGACACCGAGCGGGCTCTGGTCGCCGGCGGCCGGCGCCGCGCCCGCGCGTGAGGCGCTAGATCCGTCCGATCAGCACCAGGACCACGACGATGACCAGCACCAGGCCGAGCCCGCCGCTGGGGTAGTAGCCCCACCCGCGGCTGTAGCCCCAGCGCGGGAAGGCGCCGATCAGCGCCAGAATGAGCAGGACAATCAGGATCGTTCCAAGCACGTTCGCCTCCGTTTGACGCATCGGCGGCGCGTCCTGGCCGCCTGATCGCCTTAGGGAGACAACCGTCACGGCGCGGCGCGGGTTCCCGTGAGGCCAGCGAGGGGGCGCACGCGTTTAGGGAGTGACGTGCGACGCGAGGAGACTTCGGATGGCCTACGACCTCTACTACTGGCCGAGCATTCAGGGGCGCGGCGAGTTCGTGCGGCTGGCGCTGGAGCAGGCCGGCGCCGCCTATCGCGACGCCGCCCGCGAGCCCGACGGGACCCGGGCGATGATGCGGCTCATGCGCGACCAGGGTCAGGCGCATCCGCCGTTCGCGCCGCCGTTCCTGGTCGACGGCCGTGTCATGGTGGCTCAGACCGCGGCCATCCTCGCCTACCTCGGGCCCAGGCACGACCTCGCGCCCGCCGAGGAGGCTGGGCGTCTCTTCACCCACCAGCTGGCGTTGACCATCGCCGATGTCGTCGCCGAGGCGCACGACGTCCACCACCCCGTCGGAACCGGCCTCTATTACGAGGACCAGAAGCCGGAGGCGCTCCGTCGCGCGGCGGCGTTCCGCAAGGACCGGATCGGAAAATACCTGGGCTATTTCGAGCGTGTGCTGGCCGCCAACCCGGCCGCTTCCGGCTGGCTGGTGGGCGAGAAGCTCACCTACGCCGACCTCGGGCTCTTCCAGCTGGTGCAGGGGCTGAGCTACGCCTTCCCGCGCGCGATGGCGGCCCAGCGCGATCAATGGCCGGCGGTGCTGAGGCTGGCGGAGAGCGTGGCGGCCGCGCCGAACGTCAAAGCCTACCTGGCCTCGCCCCGCCGCATCCCCTTCAACACCGACGGCATCTTCCGCCACTATCCCGAACTGGACGGCTAAGCCCGTTCGCCGCTGGGCGGATGGGTCGGGACTTGGCCTGGCCGGCCCGCGGGCGCAAAAGTGATCCACGATCATGAACGCGCGCGAGGACGCCATGCTCACCAAGACCATCGACTACGCGACCGCGACGGCGGGCGAGCTGGCGAAAGCCGTCGCGGCCGGCGACGTCTCGGCGGTCGAACTCTGCGACGAGGCCATCGCCGCCATCGAGGCCAAGGACGGCCCGATCAACGCCGTTGTCGTGCGCGACTTCGATCGCGCGCGCGAGCAGGCCAAGGCGGCCGATGCACGCATCGCCCGCGGGGAACGCGCCCCGCTGCTCGGCGTGCCGATGACGGTGAAGGAGAGCTTCCGCATCCTCGGGCTGCCGACCACCTGGGGCTTCGAGCCGTTCAAGGGCTGGGCGCCGAACTTCGAGGGGCCGCCGATCACCCGCCTGCGCGACGCCGGCGTCGTCATCCTTGGCAAGACCAACGTGCCGCCGGCGCTGGCCGACTGGCAGTCGGACAACCCCATCTATGGCCGCACCAACAACCCTCACGATCTGGGACGCTCGCCGGGCGGCTCATCGGGCGGCAGCGCCGCGGCGCTGGCGGCGGGCATGGTCCCGCTGGAGCTGGGCTCCGACATCGGCGGTTCCATCCGCGTGCCAGCGCACTTCTGCGGCGTCTTCGGGCACAAACCGACGGTCAAGCTCGTCCCGGCCTGGGGCGCGGCCGGCCCTGGGATCACCGAGCCCGGCCCGGCGCAAGACCTTTCGGTGGTCGGACCGATGGCCCGCTCGGCCGAGGATCTGCGGCTGGCGCTGGACGTCATCGCCGGCCCGGACGGCTACGAGGCGACCGCCTATCGTCTGGAGCTGCCTTCGCCCCGGCATGCGAAGCTGGCGGACCACCGGGTGCTGGTGCTGGCCGAGCATCCTCTCTGTGGCACGGACGACGAGGTGCGGGCGGTCGTGGAGAGCGCCGCGGCGGTGTTCGAGAAGGCCGGCGCCAAGGTCGCCCGCGCCAGCGACCTCCTGCCGGACCTGGACGCCGCCCATCGTCGTTACATGCGCATGCTCAACACGTCGATGAGTCGCGGGCAGCCGAACGCGGACCCGATGAACGCTCACGAATGGCTCGACACGTTAGGCGCCCAGCACGTGCTGCGCCGCCGCTGGGGCGAACTCTTCGCCCGGTTCGACGTGGTGCTCGCCCCGCCGCTCGGCGTGCCCGCCTTCCCGCACATCGGCGCCGCCGCGATGCAGACGGCGACGCTCACGATCAACGGCAGGCAAGAGAAGTACTCCAACCAGCTGGCCTGGGCGGGAGTCGCCACCTTCCCCGGCCTCCCGGCCACCGTGGCGCCGGTGGGCCAGAGCAAAGGCGGACTGCCGATCGGCGTGCAGATCATCGGGCCCTTCCTCGAGGACCTGACGACCATCGCCGTCGCCGATCTGCTCGCCGAAGCGATGGGGTGAGGCCCAAAGCCGCGCCGATATTTCGCCGATCAGACCGGGCGGACGGTTGCCGGGCCGGGGTGCGATCGCTTAAGGCGCGGGTCGTTCCCGCGTCCCAAGGTGCCGCCGATGAAATCCGCGCTGTTCGCCGCCGTCCTGGGCGCGGCTGGCTTCGCCGCCGGCGCCGCGAGCGCCGACGAGGGATTTTGGACCTTCGACAACGTTCCCGCCGCAAAGGTGCGCGCCGCCTACGGGGTCGACATCACGCCGGCCTGGCTCGATCACGTCCGCGCCGCGGCGGTGCGGCTCTCCATCGGCTGCTCGGGATCGGTGGTGAGCGCCGAAGGACTGGTGCTGACCAACAACCACTGCGTCGCCGACTGCGCGCACGATCTCTCACCCGCCAACGCCGACTATTTCACCGACGGCTATTTCGCCTCGACGCGCGACAGGGAAAAGACCTGCGCCGGGCTGCGCGCCGAGATTCTGACCGCGATCACCGACGTCACCGCGCCGATGCAGGCGGCCGGCGCCAAGCTCACCGGCGCGGCCCTGATCAAGGCGCGCGACGCCGAGATGGCGAGTCTCGCCAACGCCGGGTGCGGGACTGACCGCAAGCTGCACTGCGAGGTCGTCAGCCTGTTCCGCGGCGGTCAATTCAAGCTCTATCGCTACCGGGTCTACGACGACGTGCGGCTGGTGTTCTCGCCCGGCGACCGCACCGCCAGCTTCGGCGGCGATCCGGACAACTTCAACTTCCCCCGCTACGCCCTCGATGCGGCCTTCCTGCGCCTCTACGAGGACGGCCACGCTGTCGCCTCGCCCGAGCACCTGCGCTGGAACCCGACGCCGCCAGTCGCCGGCCAGCCGGTGTTCGTGGCCGGAAACCCGGGGCAAACCTTCCGTGGGTTGACCGTGGCGCAGCTCGAAACCCAGCGCGATCAGGCGGCGCCGATGCTGATGAGCCAGCTTTCGGAGCTGCGCGGGCGGCTGATCCGCTTCGGCGAGGAAAGCGACGCCGACCGCAAGATGAGCGGCGATGCGCTGATGGGGATCGAGAATGACTACAAGATCTTCGTCGGCCGACTGACGGCGCTCGACGACCCCGCCTTCATGGCCGCTCGCCGCGCGGCCGAAGCGGACCTGCGCGCCAAGGCGCTGGCCCGCATGGGCTCGGCGTTCGGCGATCCCTGGGCCGAGATCGCCGGCGTGCAAGGCGCGGCCCAGTCGCTCTTCGTCGAGGAGCGGATGATCGAGGGCGGGCCCTGGGAGTCGCTGCTGTTCAATGACGCCCGGACGCTGGTGCGCGCCGCCGCCGAGCGCGAGCGGCCCTCGTCGGACCGGCTGCCCGAGTATGCCGACAACCAGCTCGCCCTGCTCGAGCGCGGCGTGCTCGATCCGACGCCGGTGCAGCCGGCGCTGGAGCAGCTGATGCTGGAGTTCTGGCTCTCCAAGAGCCGTGAGTACCTGACCGCGGACGACCCGGCGACCAAGCTCCTGCTCGGGCGCGAGAGCCCCGAAGGCCTGGCCGCACGCCTGGTCGGCGGCACGCGGCTGGGCGACCCGTCGGTGCGCAAGGCGCTCTGGGACGGCGGCTGGAAGGCGATCCAGGCGTCCGACGATCCCATGATCCAGTTTGCGCTCAAGCTCGACCCGGAGGCGCGGCGCATTCGCGAGCGGGCTGAGGACGCGGTCCAGGGACCGACCGCCCGCGCGGCCGAGGCGATCGCCAAGGCCCGCTTCGCCGTCGACGGCGCCGACGCCTATCCGGACGGCACGTTCACGCTGCGCTTCTCCTACGGCGCGGTGGACGGATGGACCTATCGCGGCAAGACCGTCCCGCCCTTCACCACCTTCGCTGGCCTCTACGACCGCGCCACCGGCCAGCCGCCGTTCGACCTCGACCCGCGCTGGCTCGCGGCCAGGGACAAGCTCGACCCGGCCACGATCTTCAACATCTCGACCACCAACGACATCATCGGCGGCAACTCCGGCTCGCCCTTGCTGGACGCGCGCGGCGACGTCATCGGCACGGCGTTCGACGGCAATATCCTCAGCCTCGGCGGCGACTATGGCTACGACGGCAGAGTGAACCGCGCGGTCGCCGTGACGGCCGTCGCCATCAGCGAGGCCCTGACCAAGGTCTACGGCGCCGATGCGCTCGTGCGAGAGCTGGAGGCGCGCTGACGCTACCGCGCCAGGATCACGTCGATCTCGTGAGCGCGCAGCAGGTCGAGGTCGCTTTCGCGCACGCCGGCGTCGGTGATGACGATGTCGATCTCGTCGAGGGCGCAGACGAGGAAGGCCGCGGAACTCAGGAACTTCGAGGAGTCGGCCAGCACGATCAGCTGGTCGGCCTTGTCCATCAGCTTCTGCTCGGCCTGGATCAGCACCACGTCGGCCTGCATCAGCCCGCGCGGGCCGATCGCCGCGGCGCCCATGAACAGCTTGGAGGCGTGATAGCGGTTGATCCCGTCGTCCTCGAACGGGCTCAAGATGATGTTTTGCTCGCGGAAAACGGCGCCCCCGGGCACCGAGACGCGAGCGCCGGGCTGCGGCAACAGTTCGCCGACGATGTGCAGCGAGTTGGTCAGCACCTGCAGGTTCAGGCCCTCCAGGTGCGCGCACATCTGGAAGGTCGTCGTGCCGCCGTCGATGATGATCGCCTCGTCGCGGGCGCAGAGCTTGGCCGCCGCGTGGCCGATGGCGGCCTTCTCTTCGGCGTGACGGAACCGGTTCTCCTCGAACGGCGCGCCGACCAGGCGATCGGCGGGAATGGGCCTGGCTCCATCACGCAGCCTGGCCCCGCCGCGCACGCGCTCGATCCGCCCCTCGGCATCCAGCCGCTCGAGGTCACGGCGGATGGTGGCCGACGACGCCTCGAGCCGATCGCAGAGCTGCTTGAAGGAAACGAACCCCTGGCTGTTCAGGAGCCGGGTGATCTCGGCGTCGCGTTGTGCGGCGTGCATGCCTCGCCTTGCGCAAAGATGATCGATTCCGCGCGCAAACTAGCACTGCCGCTCTCCGCTTGTGGAGGGGCGAACGCTTCGCTAGCCCCAAGGGCATGATCCTGCACCTGATCAGGCATGGGGCGAGCGTCGCCAACCTCGCGCACCGGTTCAATCCGGAGGACGACCCGCTCGATCCGGACACGGTCAGAGCGCTGCGGGCGGCGGCGTTCAGGTTCGAACCCTATGATCGGATCTATGTCAGTCCGCTCCGCCGCGCGGTGCAGACCGCCGAGCATCTGGGTCTGACCGGCTGGACCCTCGAGCCCAGAATCAGCGAGCGCGGCCTGGGCGTCTTCGCCGGCCTCACGGCGGCCGAGTGCCGGGCGCGGCACGCCGAGGCCTTCGCCGACTTCTCGCGGCTCGAGCCGGAGCCGGCCATCCCCGGCGGCGAGAGCCGCGCCGCCCATCTGGAGCGGGTGACGGCTTGGCTGGCCGACACCGAAGCGAGCGGAGCGAGCCGCGTCCTCGCGGTCACGCACGGCGGCGTCATCGACTTCGTCTATCGGCTGGCGAGCGGCGCGCCGCTGCACGGCGGCGACGACATCTTCGGCGGCGGCAACCTCAGCCTCTCCGAATTCGAGATCGAGCGCGGCGCGCTGCGGGTGCTCGCCTTCGCACGACCGCTTGCGCCCTGAACGGAAACGGCCGGTCCCATGTGAGGGACCGGCCGCCAGCCGTCAGTTCAGATCAAGGCTGTATCAGGTGTAGGCTTCAAACAGGCCCGCGCCGCCCATGCCGCCGCCGATGCACATGGTGACGACCGCGTACTTGCCCTTCCCGCGGCGCTTCATCTCCTGCAGCACGTGGCCGGTGAGGCGGGCGCCGGTCATCCCGAAGGGGTGGCCGATGGCGATGGAGCCGCCGTTGACGTTGTACTTCTCGGGATCGATCCCGAGCGTGTCGCGGGCGTAGAGGCACTGGGACGCGAAGGCCTCGTTCAGCTCCCAAAGGTCGATGTCGTCGACCGTCAGGCCGTGGCGCTCCAAAAGCCGCGGCACGGCGAAGACCGGGCCGATGCCCATTTCGTCGGGCGCGCAGCCGGCGACCGCCCAGCCCTTGAAGGCGCCGAGCGGCTCGAGGCCGCGGCGTTCGGCTTCCTTCGATTCCATCAGCACCACCGCGGCGGCGCCGTCGGAGAGCTGCGAGGCGTTGCCGGCGGTGATGAACTTGCCGGGGCCCTTGACCGGCTCGAGCTTGGCGAGGCCTTCGAGCGTCGTGTCGGGGCGATTGCACTCGTCGCGATCGACCACATAGTCGACGATCGTCTCTTCCTTCGTCTCGCGGTTGACCTGCTTCATCTTGGTCTTCAGCGGAACGATCTCGTCCCTGAACTTGCCGGCCTGCTGGGCGGCCGCCATGCGGCGCTGGGACTCGAGCGAGTACTCGTCCTGGTATTCGCGGCTGACCTTGTAGCGCTCGGCGACCACGTCGGCGGTGTCGATCATCGCCATGTGGATGTCGGGGTACATCTGCACCAGGCGCGGATCGTTGTTCTCGCGCGCGCCGCCGCCGCCGGGGAAGCTGATCGACTCCACGCCGCCGGCCACGACGCACTCGGCGCCGTCGTCGACCACGTAACGCGACGCCATGGCGATCGACTGCAGGCCGGAGGAGCAGAAGCGGTTGATGGTCACGCCGGACGTGGTGATCGGCAGGCCCGCCAGGAGAGCCGCGGTGCGGCCGAGGTTGCCGGCGCCGTGCGCGACGTTGCCCATGAAGCAGTCCTCGACCGCTTCCTTCTCGACGCCGGCCCGCTCGACGGCGTGCTTCACGGCGTGGGCGGCCATGGTGACCGTGGGCGTGATGTTGAACCCGCCGCGGCCGGACTTGGCCAGGCCCGTGCGCGCGTAGGAAACGACAACGGCTTCACGCATGAATCTTTCCTCTCTCAGAAATCGTTTGAATGAGCTGGGTCACTCTTAAAACCGTCCCGGCCGAAAAGCGAATCAACCGTTCGCGCGTCAGGCTTGGCCGCGCATGAGGCGCGCTGAGTCAGCCGGCGCGGCGCATCGCCGGCGCGGCGTGCAGGGCGGACTCGATGATGTCGGCGGCCGCGCCAGCGCCGTCCTCGAGCGCGATGCGCCGGGCGACTTCCTGCGCGCGGGCGCGGTAGGCGCCGCGGCGGAGCATCAGCCCGACTTCATGCGCGCCGCTCAGCGGATCGTACTCGGCGCGCGTCATGGACCGGCCGACGCCGAGCCGCTTGATCCGCTGGGCGTTGTCCGGCTGGTCGGCGGCGGCCGGAACGATCAGCTGCGGCGCGCCGGCCCGAAGGGCCTGGGCGGTGGTGCCGACGCCGCCCTGGTGCACGATCGCCTCGGCGTGCGGGAAGACGAGCGAGTGCGGCGCGTAGCGCACGGCGATCATGCCCGGCGGCAGGTCAGCCGGCAGCGCCTGAGCGGCGTCCTCGCCGACGAGGAAGACCGCGCGGCGTTTGAGGGTCAGCGCGAGCTGGAGGCTGTCGCGATAGAAGTCGCCCGGATCGAACACCACCGCCGAGCCCAGCGTGAAGACCAGGGGCGGCGCGCCTTCGGCCAGGAAGCGGGCGAGGTCGGGATCGAGCGTCTCCGACGCGCCCCGCTCGCGGTCGTAGAAGGTGAAGCCGCAGATGGTGGTGCGGCACGGGAAGTCCGGCTGCAGTTCGCCGAAGATGCGCGAGTAGAGGGCGACGGTGCCGTAGGGCGAGAACTGGCCCTCGAACAGCGGGTTGCCCGGCGCGCGGCCAAGCCCGAGCTCGCGGCGGAGCTGGCGCACCGGCGCCGTCCAGTTGGCCGTGGCGAGGCGGAAGATGTTGAGCAGCGTGCCGGCCGCGGTCGCGCCCGACTTGAAGCAGGCCTCGGTCAGGCGCGGCGCGATGCCCAGCGCCGGCGGGTCGTAGGCCGACATGAAGGCGAACGGCGCCAGCGCCGCCGACACCCACGGCAGCCCGCGCTTTTCCGCCGCCAGCCGCGCCCCGAAGGCCGAGGTGTGGGTGACGACGAGGCCGGCGTCCGCGCTGGCCGCCATCATGTCGGCGTAGGCGCGGCGCAGGAACGGCATCGCCACCCGGCGGACCAGGAACTCGAGCCCGGTGCGCGCGTCGATCGACCGCCGCACGATGCGCTGACGCTCCAGCCCGAGCTCTTCCTCGACGTCGGCCATGCCCGGCCGCATGGGATGGAAGGCCAGGCCCTCGGCCTCGATCCGCGGTCCGAACTCACTCTGCGTGGCGATCACGGGATGGTAGCCGCGACCGCGCAATTCGAGCGCAACGGCTATGAAGGGGTTGAGGTCTCCCGACGAGCCGCAAGTCGAAAGGACGATCTTTCGCCTCGAAACCATGCCGTTCATTCACCCATCAGAAGACAAAACGTCGAGCGATGCCAAGCGTTCACCTGTGTGCCGCCCCCCAGTCAAGATGGGACTTTAACCACAGCGACGCAAAGCGCGGCCTTTACCCGTTTCAGCGCGGGCTGAACAGGGCCGCGTCGCCGCCGCGGGCGGCGGTGTTGATGCTGGTCGTGCGCTCGACGGCGTAGCGCAGCAGGCTGTGCGGCCCGCCGGCCTTGGGTCCGGTGCCCGACAGACCCTGGCCGCCAAACGGCTGAACCCCGACCACCGCGCCGATCATCGAGCGGTTGATGTAGACGTTGCCGGCCGGCACGAGGCCCGCCACGTCGTCGGCGAAACCCTCGAGCCTGGAGTGGACGCCCAGCGTCAGGCCATAGCCGCGCGCGACCAGCGGGGCGACCGCCTCGGCCAGCCGATCGGCGTCGTAGCGCACGACGTGCAGGATCGGCCCGAACACCTCGCGCTCGAGAAACGCCGCAGTGGGGATTTCGGCGAGCAGCGGGGCGAAGAAGAGTCCGCCTCGCCTGCTCGGAGCGGCGTGCATCCGCGTCGCTTCGCCGCGCAGGCGCTCGGTGTGACGCTCGAGCGCGGCCAGCGCCGGCCGATCGATCACCGGACCGACGTCGGTCGCCGGATCGGCGGGATCGCCGACGACGAGCTTGTCCATCGCCCCCATCAGCCCCTCGATCACCGCCTCGGCGGTCTCGTGCGGCAGGAAGAGCATGCGCAGCGACGAACAGCGCTGGCCGGCGGACCCGAAGGCCGAAACCATGACGTCGTCGATCACCTGCTCGCGCAGCGCCGTGGCGTCGACGATCATCGCGTTCAGCCCGCCCGTCTCGGCGATGAAGGGGACGATGGGGCCCTCGCGCGCCGCGAGCGCCCGGTTGATCGCCCAGCCGGTCTCCGTGCCGCCGGTGAAGGCGACGCCGGCGATGGCGGGATGGGCGACCAGCGCCTGGCCCACCGTCTCGCCTGGCCCAGGCAGGAGCGCCAGCAGCCGCGCATCGAGACCGGCGGCGTGGAAGAGCCGCACGGCCTCGGCGGCGATGCGCGGCGCCTGCTCGGCCGGCTTGGCGAGGACGGCGTCGCCCGCCGCCAGCGCGGCGGCGATCTGGCCGGTGAAGATGGCCAGCGGGAAGTTCCACGGGCTGATGCAGGCGAAGACGCCTCGCCCCTGGAGCGCGAGGCGGTTGGCCTCTCCGGTCGGGCCGGCGAGCGTTTGCGGGGCGCCGAACTGGTCCGAGGCGAGGCCCGCGTAGTAGCGGCAATAGTCCACCGCCTCGCGCACCTCGGCGACGCCGTCGGCGAGGGTCTTGCCAGCCTCGCGCGCCAGCAGCGCCACCAGCGGCTCGGTCTGCGCCTCCAGCGCGTCGGCCATGGCGTCGAGCACGCGGGCGCGCGCCGCCCCGCCAGCGCGGTCCCATGCGGGTTGGGCGGCGCACGCGGCGCTGGCGGCAGCGTCGATGTCGGCGGCGGTTGCATCAGCCGGGGCGGACGCAGGCGCGCGGTCGAGCGCGGCCACGGCGTCGGCGACCGCCGCGCGGGCCCGGGCCGTGGTGAGGTCGACGCCGCGCGCGCCCCGCCGGGCCGGCGCATGCAGCATCAGCGGGCGCGGGATGTCGAACGGCCGGGCGGCCTCCGCCTCGACCTGCGCTACGGGATCGGCGGCGACCGCGGACGGCGGCGTGCGGGCGTCGAGCAGCCCACGCACGGCGCTGTCGTTGGCGCCATTCTCGAGCAGCCGGCGAACCAGGTAAGGCAAGAGCTCGGCGTGCCCGCCGACGGGGGCATAGACGCGGAGCGTCAACGGCCCCTCGCGGCGCTCGGCGGCGCGGTAGAGCGCCTCGCCCATCCCGTGCAGCCGCTGGTGCTCGATGGCGACGCCCCGCTCGCGCGCCATGGCCAGCACCGCGGCCAACGTGAAGGCGTTGTGCGTGGCGAACTGGCCGTAGAGGTGCGGCGCCGCATCGATCAGCGCCCGTGCGCACACGAGGTAGCAGAGGTCGGTCGCCGCCTTGGTCGTGAAGACCGGATAGTCCGGCGCGCCCATGACCTGCGCGTGCTTGATCTCGGAGTCCCAGTAGGCGCCCTTCACCAGCCGCACGCCGAGCGGCCGGCCCGCCGACCGCGCCATGTCAGCCAGGCGCGCGATCACCGCGGGGCTGCGCTTCTGGTAGGCCTGCACCGCGAGCCCGAGGCCCCGCCAACCGGCGAGCGCGGGCTCGGCGAACAGCCGCTCGGCCAGCCTCAGCGACAGCGACAGCCGGTCGGCCTCCTCGGCGTCGAGCGTCAGGCCGACGTTCAGCGCCGCCGCCTGTTCGGCGAGCGCCTTCAGGCGCGGATAGAGTTCGGCGAAGACGCGGGCCGCTTGCGTCGCCTCGTAGCGCGGATGCAGCGCCGAGAGCTTGACCGAAACGCCGTGTCGCCGCTCCGGCCGGTCGCCTTGGCCCGCCGCTCCGACCGCCTCGATGGCCGCCGCGTAAGCCTTGGCGTAGCGCGCCGCGTCGTCGTCGGTGCGGGCGCCCTCGCCGAGCATGTCGAAGGAACAGAGCCGGTAGCCGTCCCGCGCCGCCCGCGCCAGCGCCTCCTCGATAGTGCGGCCGAGCACGAAGGCGTCGCCGAGAAAGCCCATGGCGCCGTCCATCGCCCAGCGCACCGCCGGCCGGCCTGCCTGACCGAGCCGCTCGGCGGTCATCAGGCCGAGGTCAGAAGCCTTCGCGGCCAGGCTCTGCGCGGTCTTCAGGTGCGCGGCCCAATCGCCCGCGCCGACCGCCTCGGCGATCAGCCGCTCCCGCGCATCGGCGTCCGGCGTGCGCAGCAGCGACTCCGCCAGCCCCATCAGCGCCAGCCCCTCGGACGAACTCAGCGGATAGTCGCGCAGCACCGCATCGGCGAAACCGCGCCCGCGTTGGCGGCGCGCGCCGCGCACCAGCGCCTCGGCCGCGGCGCGAACCGCAGCACGCTCGCCGTCGCTCAGGGGCTTCGCCGCGAGCAGGCGGGCGACCGCGGCGCGCTCGTCCTCGTACTTGCCGGCGTCGAGAGCGTCGAAGTCCACGGCCGTTCAGGCCCCCACCGCCTCCAGCCCGAGACTCTGGGCGACGGCCGGGTGGGCGATGCGGCCATCGAGCACGTTCAGCCCATCGGCCAGGTGCCGGTCGCGCTTCAGCGCCTCGCGCCAGCCGTGGTCGGCCAGCGCCAGCACGAACGGCAGCGTCGCGTTGTTGAGCGCATAGCCGCTCGTGCGCGCCACCGCGCCGGGCATGTTGGTGACCGCGTAGTGCACGACGCCCTCGTCGACGTAGGTGGGGTCGTCGTGGGTCGTCGGCCGGCTGGTCTCGAAGCAGCCGCCCTGATCGATGGAGATGTCGACCACGACAGAGCCCGGCCGCATGGTCCGGATCATCGCCCGCGTCACCAGCTTCGGGGCCGCCGCCCCAGGCACCAGAACCGCGCCGATGATCAGGTCGGCGCGCGCGACTTCGCGCTCGATGTTGTCGAGGGTGGCGTAAAGGGTCTGGATCTTGGAGCCGAACTGCAGGTCGAGCTCTTTCAGCCGGCGCATGGAGTTGTCGATGATGGTGACCTGCGCCTCCATCCCCATGGCCATGCGCGCGGCGTTGGTCCCGGAGACGCCGCCGCCCAGCACCAGCACCTTGGCCGCCGGCACCCCCGGCACGCCGCCGAGCAGCACGCCGGCGCCGCCCTGCTCCTTCTCCAGGCAGTGGGCGCCGACCTGGATCGACATGCGCCCGGCGACCTCGCTCATCGGCGACAGCAGCGGCAGGCCGCCGCGGTCGTCGGTCACGGTTTCGTAGGCGATGCAGATCGCGCCCGAGCCCATGAGACCCCTGGCCTGCTCGGGATCGGCGGCGAGGTGCAGGTAGGTGAACAGCACCTGGCCGGTGCGCAGCATCGGGATCTCGAACGGCTGCGGCTCCTTGACCTTGACGATCATCTCGGCGCGTTCGAACACCTCCGCCGCGCCGGCTGCGATCGATGCGCCGGCGGCGCGATAGGCGTCGTCGTCATGGCCGATGCCGGCCCCGGCGCCGGTCTCCATCAGCACCTGGTGGCCGCGGTGCACGAGCTCGCGCACAGCGCCCGGCGTCAGGCCGACGCGGTGCTCCTGGATCTTGATCTCTTTCGGTGCGCCGACAAGCATCTTGCGTCCTCAACGCTGAACCCCGACCATCCGCCGATTGAGATGCGGGGCGGTCTTAAGGTGGGGCTGGCATGGCGGTTCGAAAATGGGCTCTGGCCGCGGTCGTTGCGCTCGCCTTAAGCGGAGTCGCCCGCGCCGACGATGCGCCATCGACGCCGGCGCCGGACAAGAGCGGCTTTACGCTGCTCAACCCGACTCCGGTCGCCGACCTTCGATCCTTCTGCACCGACCGGCCGACCAAGGGCACCGCCCCATGCACGGTCGACGCGGGCCACGTGCAGATCGAGTCAGACCTCGTGAACGTCACCTGGGACACCTCCGGCGGCGCCGACACCACGACCGTTCTCTACACCAATCCGACGCTCAAAATCGGGATCACCAACACCCTCGATCTGGAGTTCAACATCGCGCCCTACGTGACCGTCGCGTCGAAAGACCGGGCCAGCGGGATCACCACCCGCGCCGAGGGCGTCGGCGATCTCTTCGTGCGCGCCAAGCTGAACCTGGTCGGCGACGACAGCGGCAATGTCGCGATCGCGCTGGACCCGTACGTCAAGTTCCCGACCGCCAACCGGCAGGTGGGGAACGGCCAGGTCGAAGAGGGGATCGTGGTCCCGATCCAGATCGGGCTGCCAGCCGGCTGGTCGTTCTCGACCGACCCGGAACTCGACGGGCTGAAGAACGCCCTGAGCGACGGCCAGCACGCCAACATCGCCGGCCTCGTCGCGCTCAGCCATGCGCTCTCGAAGACCGTGACGCTGTCGCTGGAGCTCTGGGGCGACGAGAATTTCGAGCCGTCAGGCCACGTCACGCAGAGCTCGGCCGACGTGGGCGTCGCCTGGATTCCGGCCAGCCACCCGAATTTTCAACTCGACGGCGGCGTCAATCTCGGGCTGAACAATCACACGCCCGGGGCCCAGGCCTATGTCGGCGTTTCACAGCGATTCTAGCGATGCGAGAGATTTTGAATGGATAGAACATTGCCGACGCCGACCCCGGAGACGCAGCACTTCTGGGACGGCTGCAAGGCGGGCGAACTGCGCCTGCAGCGCTGCACCGAGTGTTCGAAAGCCTATTTCCCGCCCCGCCCGTTCTGCCCCGTCTGCGGCTCCCGCGATGTCGAGGTGTTCAAGGCGAGCGGCAAGGGCGTGCTCTGGAGCTACGTCATCAACCACCGGCCGCGCCCCGACATGGGCGACGCGCCGCACTCGATCGCGGTCGTGCAGCTCGACGAGGGCCCGCGCATGATGACCAACATCGTCGATTGCCCGCAGACGCCTGAGGCCCTGAAGCTCGACATGCCGGTGCAGGTGAAGTTCACGAGCTTTGGCGAGATCGCGCTGCCGCTCTTTCAGCCGGCGGGGGCGTAACCGATGAAGCGCAATTCTGTCGCGGTCGTCGGGGCCGCGGAAACGACCGAGATGGGTCGCATCCCCGACATGTCCGTGATCCAGCTGCATGCGGACGCGGCGCTGAACGCGCTCGCCGACGCCGGCCTGAAGCCGTCTGACATCGACGGGGTCGCCACCGCGGGCGCGAGTCCGACGGAGGTGGCCTACTACCTCGGCATCACGCCGACCTACGCCGACGGCACGTCGGTGGGCGGCTGCTCCTTCATGCTGCACGTCCGCCACGCGGCGGCGGCCATCAACGAAGGGCTCTGCAACACCGTCCTCATCACCCACGGCGAGAGCGGCCGAAGCCGCGTCGGCGCCGGCGGGTTCCGTGGCGGCGGCGGCAATTCGAGCCTCGCCGGCCAGTTCGAGGCGCCCTACGGGCCGGTCGGCCCGCCCTCGATGTTCACGATTCCCGTGCTTCGCTACATGAAGACCTTCGGCGTGACCGAGGAGGACCTGGCCATGGTCGCGGTCGTCCAGCGCGAGTGGGCGGCGAAGAACCCGCGCGCCTCGTTCAAGGAGCCGATCACGGTCGACGACGTGCTCGACTCGCGCATGATCGCATGGCCGTTCCGCATGCTGATGTGCTGCCTGGTCACCGACGGCGGCGGCGCGCTGATCCTGACCAGCGCCGAGCGGGCGAAGGACTTCCCGCAAAAGCCCGTCTACGTGCTCGGCACGGGCGAAAGCGTCGAGACGCCGATGGTCAGCCAGATGGAGGACTTCACCTCATCGAGGGCCTTCCGCGTCTCCGGCAAGAAGGCGTTCGAAGAGGCCGGCATCAAACACGACGACGTCGACCATCTGATGATCTACGACGCCTTCGCCCACCTGCCGCTCTATGGCCTGGAGGACCTCGGCTTCTGCAAGCCGGGCGAGGCGGCGGCCTTCACCAACGAGCGCAACACCGCCATCGGCGGAAAGCTGCCGCTGAACACCAACGGCGGCGGGCTCTCCTACATGCACTCGGGCATGTACGGCATGTACGCCATGCAGGAGAGCGTCAGGCAACTGCGCGGCATCGCGCCGGCGCAGGTGCCGAACGCCAAGATCTCGATCGCCCACGGCGTCGGCGGCATGTTCGCCGCGTCGGGCACGATCGTCTTCTCCAACGAGCGGGGGTGACGACGGCCGCGTGGCTTGCCATTCCCCTCCCCCTCGCGGGGAGGGGTGAGGGGTGGGGGCGCCAGCGTCCCGCCTGACGGTTGGCCGCCCTGGACCCCTCGCCAAAGCTCCCCATCGCCGCGCCAGCGCCCCCATCCCCAACCCCTTCCCCGCGAGGGGGAAGGGGCTTTTGGAATCGGGGTCAGTGGCGCCAGGCGGCGTGGGTTTGCGCGGCCGCCGTCCTCGCCGGCTGCGCGACATTCGAGTGGCGCGGACCGTTGTTCGGCGACGGGCGCGACTGCGCCTGGCCGGGGATCTATGGACCCGCGGCGCGGGCCAACGCGGCCTCGATCGCCACGCTGCCGCTGA
>Ga0070735_10001336_pt1 | contig 24021 bp, 23 predicted proteins | sample Coa_R1_FD_66443 | JGI IMG/M metagenome (GOLD analysis project Ga0070735, IMG submission 66443) | Surface soil microbial communities from Centralia Pennsylvania, which are recovering from an underground coalmine fire - Coalmine... | ecosystem: Environmental > Terrestrial > Soil > Unclassified ...
CGAGAAGGGCCTGGGCCGCGCGGCGGTCAACTACCGGCTGCGCGACTGGCTGCTGTCGCGGCAGCGTTTCTGGGGCACCCCGATCCCGATCATCCACTGCCCGTCGTGCGGCGAGGTGCCGGTGCCGGACGACCAGCTGCCCGTCGTCCTGCCCGACCTGCGCGGCCAGGACCTGGTGCCCCGGGGCGTGTCCCCGCTGGCCGCGGCCGAAGACTGGGTCAACGTCGACTGCCCGCGCTGCGGCGGCCCGGCCAAGCGTGACACCGACACCATGGACACGTTCGTCGACTCCTCCTGGTACATGTTCCGGTACTGCTCGCCCGGCTACACCGACGGCCCGTTCGACCAGGCCGAGGTCCGCCGCTGGGCCCCGGTGGACATGTACGTGGGCGGCGTCGAGCACGCCATCTTGCACCTGCTGTACAGCAGGTTCTTCACCAAGGTCCTGTATGACATGGGCCTGCTGAACTTCACCGAGCCGTTCACCCGGCTGATCAACCAGGGCCAGGTGATCAACCACGGCAAGGCGATGTCGAAGTCGCTGGGCAACGGCGTGGACCTGGGTGAGCAGATCGAGCGGTTCGGGGTGGACACGATCCGGCTGACCATGATCTTCGCCAGCCCGCCCGAGGACGACATCGACTGGGCGGACATGAATCCCGAGGCGATGGTCAAGTTCCTGGGCCGGGTCTGGCGGATCGCCGCCGATGTCGCCGCCGCGGCGCCCGGCACCGGGCCGGGGGACCTGGACCTGCGCAAGGCCACGCACCGGACCATCGACGAGGCCACCAGGCAGGTCGAGGCCTACCACCTGAACGTGGCCGTGGCGCGGCTCATGGAGCTGGTCAGCGCGACGCGCCGGACCATCGACACCGGGCCCGCGGGCGCCGCGGACCCCGCGGTGCGCGAGGCGGCCGAGGTCCTGACCGTGCTGCTGTCCCTGTTCGCGCCCTACACCGCCGAGGAGTGCTGGGAACTGCTGGGCAACCCGCCCTCGGTGGCGCGGGCGGCCTGGCCCGCCGCCGACCCGGACCTGCTGGCCGAGGACACGGTCACCTGCGTGGTGCAGGTCAACGGCAAGGTACGGGACCGCCTGGAGGTCGCTCCGGCCATCACCGACGACGAGCTGCGCGAGCTCGCGCTGGCCGCGCCCGGAGTGGTCCGCACGCTGGGCGGTCAGCCGGTCAGCCGGGTCATCGTCCGCGCCCCGAAGCTGGTCAGCATCGTCGTCGCGGCCTAGCAGGCCATCGCCGGTTCTCATCGACATGCACCAAGATGACACCGGCGAGGATGAACGCGCCGCCCGTGAACTGCGTGGCGGACGGCAGCTGGTCCAGGAGCAGCCAGGCGTAGAGCGTCGCGAAGAGCACCTCCCCTATGCCGATGAACGAGGCCAGTTTGGCCCCGAGCCGCCGGGCGGCGGCGATGCCGGCGACGTAGGGGACCACCGTCGCGACGAGCGACAGTTCCAGCACCGGCACCACCCAGCTGACCCGGTGGTGAAGAAGCGCGACGTCGCCGGCGTGGGCGGTAAGGGGCACTACCCCGGCCGCTCCGGCTACCGCCAGGCCCGCCGCGCCGGCGCACATCCCGCCCCATGCCATCGCGAGCGGCGGCAGGGCTTTCCCGGAATCGGCCGCCGAGACCAGGAAATACGTCGCGAGGCTCACGGCGGACAGCAGGCCCCAGGTGATCCCGGCCGGGCTCAGGCGCGATGACCCGGCCACGCCGATCAGCAGGGTGAGCCCGGTGATCGCCGTCACCACGCCTGCCACCGTGAGCCGCCGGGGCCGTTCACCGCGGACAGCCCACAGCCACCCCACCACCAGCACCACGCCGAGGTACTCCAGCAACAGCGCGATCCCGATCGGTATCGACTGAATCGCCTCGAAGTAGAACAACTGGGCGCCGGCCATGGCCACGAGCCCGTAGATCACGACTCTGGCCGCCTGCCGGCGGAACAGCGTCCAGCGGCCGCGCAACTGCAGCACCGCCGGTACGGCGAGGAGAAACGCGGCTGCGGCGAGCCGGGCCGTCGTGGCGGCGGCCGGGCTCCACCCGGAGTGGATCAGCGCGGAGCCGAAGATTCCCGACGTCCCGAAGCTCCCGGCCGACAACGCCGCCAGCGTGATGCCGGCGGTGGCCGGCCCGGACCGGGCCGGCCCCTCTCCCGGGTCAGTCAACGCCGCGGTCAGCCGGCCAGGGCACGCAGGCTTTCCTTGAGGGAGCCCATCGTGGCCAGGACCGCGGTGGGCTCGTATCCGCAGTGCGCCATGCAGTTATCGCACCGCGGGTCCTTGCCGCGGCCGAAATTGTCCCAGTCCGTCGTCTCCAGGAGCTCCTGCCACGTCTCGGCATAGCCGTCGTCGAGCAGGTAGCAGGGCTTCTGCCAGCCCTTGAGGCAGTACAGCGGGACACCCCACGGCGTGCACTGGAAGTCCGCCTTGCCCTCGAGGAAGTCCAGGTACAGCTGCGAATGGTTGAAGCGCCACTTCTTGCGGCGGCCGTCCGCGAACGCCTTGCTGAACAGCTCGCGCGTCTGGCTGACGCCCAGGAACCGGTCCTGGTCGGGCGCCTTGGCGTACGCGTATCCGGGCGCGATTTCCAGCCGGTCCACGCCGAGCTCGTCGTTGATGTAGTCGAGGGTCGCGATCAGGTCCTCCGCGGTCTCGGTGTTGAACACGGTCGTGTTCGTGTAGACCTGGAAGCCCTTCTGCTTGGCCAGCTTGATCGCCGCGACGGCCTGCTCGAAGACGCCTTCCTTGGAGACGGCCTCGTCGTGCTTGTCGCCGATGCCGTCGAGATGCACCATCCAGGCGAAGTTCTTGTTCGGCTTGAACTTGTCGATGTGCTTGGGCAGCAGGATCGCGTTCGTGCACAGGACCACGAACTTCTTGCGCTTGAGCAGTTCCTCCGTGATCACGTGGATCTGCGGGTGCATCAGCGGCTCGCCGCCGGCGATCGAGACCATCGGCGCGCCGCACTCTTCCACCGCGGCGACCGCCTGCTCGACCGGCATGCGCTGCTTCAGCACCGAAGCCGGATGCTGGATCTTGCCGCAGCCCGCGCACTTGAGGTTGCAGGCGAACAGCGGCTCCAGCTCCATGATCAGCGGGTACTTCTCGACCCTCTTGATCTTCTGCTTTATCAGGTACGTTCCGAGCTTTACCGTCAGGTGGAGTGGCATCGCCATGGGTTCGTTGCCTCCGTGTCCCGGGCCGGCGCCACGCGCCGTGCCGTGCAGTCGGTATGGAACATACAAGCTGTATGTTCCATAATGGCTGCATGACAGCGGAACCGCAACCACGGCGAGCCGAGCACACCTCCGACACCCGGACCGCGCTCATCACCGCCGCGCGCGGCCTTTTCGCAGCTCACGGCTATGACGGCACCGGTACCGAACAGATCGTCGCTGACGCGCGCGTCACCCGCGGGGCGCTCTACCACCACTTCCGCGACAAGGCGGACCTGTTTCGCGCGGTCATGGCCGAAGCCGCCGGGTCAGTAGCCCAGCGCCTTATCGATGAGCAGCTGGCGTCGGATTCGCCGTCACCGCTCGCCGAGATCCGGGACGGCGTCTCCGCGTTCCTCGACGTGTGCGTCGGCGGCGACTTCCAGCGGATCGTCCTGGTCGACGGGCCGCGTGTCCTCGGCTCGGACGCATGGGAGGAACTCGTCGAGCGTTACGGGCGGGGCATCCTGGAGGAATGGCTCAACCGCTGCGTGGAGGCCGCGGAGCTGGAAGCCGTGCCCGTGCGGGCGCTCGCCCGGCTGCTGATCGCCATGCTGACCGAGGCCAGCCTGGCGATCGCGCGTTCGGCGTCCCCGGCGCAGACCCGCGCCGAGCTGGGTATCGTCCTGGACCGGATGCTCACCGGCCTCCGCCCGTAAGCGTCAGACGCGGCGCAGCACCGTGACCACGCGGCCGAGGATGCTGGCCTCGTCGCCGAGGATCGGGGTGTAGGCCGGGTTGTGCGGGATCAGCCAGGCGTGCCCGTCGCTGCGCTTGAACGTCTTGACCGTCGCCTCACCGTCGAGCATGGCGGCCACGATGTCGCCGTTCACCGCGTCTTCCTGCTGCCGGACCACGACCCAGTCCCCGTCCGCGATCGCGGCGTTGATCATCGAGTCGCCGACCACCTTGAGCAGGAACAGCGTGCCCTCGCCGACCAGCTGCCTGGGCAGCGGGAACACATCCTCGACGTACTGCTCGGCCAGGATCGGACCGCCGGCGGCGATCCGCCCGATCAGCGGCACGTACGCGGCCTCCTGCGACGGGATGTCGATCCCCGGGATGTCGGCCGTCACCTCTTCTTCGCGCTCGCGGCCCGGCTCGGGGCGCACCGCCGGGTGACCGGGCAGGCGCACCTCGACGGTCCGCGGACGGCCCACGTCCCGGTGCAGGTAGCCCTTCTTCTGCAGCGTGCTCAGCTGGTAGGAGACGCTGGAGGTACTGGTCAGGCCGACCGCCTCGCCGATCTCCCGCATTGACGGCGGGTATCCGCGCTTCTGCACGGACTCCCGGATCACCTGGAGGACCTTGCGCTGCCGCCACGTCAGCACGTGGTCGGGATCGGGCTTGTCCGGCGTCTCCGGGACAATAACCGGCACGCTGCCCTTCGGCTTGCGCCCTGGTCGCCCCTTCGGTCTGGGCGCCTCGGTGCCGGAAGTACCCGTTGTGGTGCCTCCCATGGCAATTTCCTCCATCTGATGACCTTCCGTGTCCGGATTCTTGCGTGCTGCCTAGAGACTAACGTTTCCTGCTCCGCATCCCAAACATCTGTTCGGACGTGTCGCGGAAATGTCAGACCCACGCGATACAACGATGTAGTAGATCTGCCGATCGAACAGGCGTACGATCGAGCAGGTGTACGATAGAGCAGAGATCCGATCGAACGCACATAGCCAATAGTATAGCTCGAATGAAAGTTTGAGCACGGAGGTCGTCATGAGCGCCATGCGGGCGGAAGAACTGCCGGAGCTCCCGGATTGGCTGGAGCCGCCAGCAGCCGTGCCGGCGGACAGCGCCCGGCACCAGGCAGCCATGCGCTGGGCCACCCCCCAGACCCCAGCCGCCGTCCCTCAGGCACTGACCGCTCCCGCGCAGGTCCGGGACGTTCCCGCGCAGGTCCCGACAGCTCCCGCGCAGGTCCCGACAGCTCCCGCGCAGGCCCTCACCACGCCGTTCCAGGCCCCCGCCGCGCCCGGACCCGTCCAGACCCCGCGCCTCGACCCACCTGGGAAGCAGGCCACCCACCCGGCGCGCGCCGCCCGTGACCAGGCGGCCAACCCGCCGCTCCGGCTGACCCGGCGCGGCCGCATCGTCGTAGCGATCGCCGCCGCGCTGGTCCTGGCCGCGCTCTCCCTGGTCATCGCCAGCGCGGCGCAGGCCACGAACCACCCGGTATCGTCCCGCGCGGGCCAGCAGGGCCTCGCCCAGATCACCGTCCGCCCCGGCCAGACCCTGTGGTCGGTCGCGGAGAACGCCGATCCCGGCGCCGACACCCGGGTCGTCATCCAGCAGGTCACCGAACTCAACGGCCTGACCGGCAGCGTCGTCTACGCCGGCGAGCGCCTCTGGGTCCCCGCCCCTTAGCATGCCTCGCGGCCGGGCTGGCAACGCGACCAAGGTGAATGTCACATGGGTGCGGCTCCCTCGGAGTGAGCATCAGATCCGCTCTGGACACTCCTGCCCCGCCCGCTTCTCTGGCCACTACCGACCCGGCCTCCGGCGGCCTGCCAACTACGTCGTTGCCGCAACGACGCACACCTGACTACGACGTTGCCACAACGATGTAGTTGCCATCGCCCGGCATCCGCCCTTCCGGACGCGACACGCCGGCGCCCCGCCTCCGCACAAGGACTACGCGACACGCCGGCGCCCGCCCGCACCGCCCAGCCGCACTGGGATTGCACCGGCATCGCAAGAAACACCGCCGCGCACGCTTGCCCACAGCTATCCTCGTGGTCTACCGTAACCACAACATCTAGTAGTTACAGCGCTGTGGTTTTTCCAGAAGTTGTGTTACGGAGTAGAATGAGACCGTCACGCAACCCTGGGGAGGTGATCGCGTGCACTGCCCGTTCTGCCGGAATCCGGACAGCAGGGTTATCGACAGCCGGACCGCGGACGACGGTGCCGCGATCCGCCGCAGGAGGTCGTGCCCGGAGTGCGGACGCCGGTTCACCACGCAGGAAACGGTCATCTTGATGGTGGCCAAGCGCAGCGGGGTCACCGAGCCGTTCACCCGGGACAAGATCATCCGCGGCGTGCAGCGTGCCTGCCAGGGCCGGCCGGTCAGCGAAGACAAGCTGGCCATCCTGGCCCAGCAGGTGGAGGAAACGATCAGGGCCCGCGGCCTGGCCGAAGTCCCCTCGCACGAGGTGGGCCTGGCCATCCTCGGCCCGCTGCGGGAACTGGACGAGGTGGCTTATCTGAGGTTCGCCTCGGTCTACCGCGGATTCGAGTCGCTGGCCGACTTCGAGGACGAGATCGCCGCCCTGCGCGACGGTCGCCGGGCCGCGAAAACAGCGAAAACGCCGAACACGGCGAACACGCCGAGCACGGCGAACACGGCCCAGTAGGAACACAGCACCAGATGAAAATGGTCGGCCGCACACGGCCTGCGAGGGGTCCGGAGGGATCCCGGAAGGGGGAAGTCATGACCGAGACGGCGAGCAGCGCAACCCGCAAGGGAAAGAACGCCGAGGAGTCCCCAAGCCCCGAAAACCCCGGACACCCCAGAACCGGCGGCCTGACCATGAACCGCATTTACACCACCCCGGACGTGCACCCCTACGACCAGGTCACCTGGGAACGCCGTGACGTGGTGATGACCAACTGGCGGGACGGCTCGGTCAACTTCGAGCAGCACGGCGTGGAGTTCCCCGACTTCTGGTCGGTGAACGCGGCCAACATCGTGACCACCAAGTACTTCCGCGGCGCGGTCGGCTCCCCGCAGCGCGAGTGGAGCCTCAAGCAGCTGGTCGACCGGGTCGTCGGGGTCTACACCGAGACCGGCCGCAAGGAGGGCTACTTCGCCACCGACCAGGACGCCCAGATCTTCGACCACGAGCTCAAGTACGCCCTGGTCCACCAGGTCTTCAGCTTCAACTCCCCGGTCTGGTTCAACGTCGGCACCCCGTCCCCCCAGCAGGTGTCCGCGTGCTTCATCCTCGCCGTGGACGACACGATGGACTCCATCCTGGAGTGGTACCGGGAGGAGGGCCTGATCTTCAAGGGCGGCTCCGGCGCCGGGGTCAACCTGTCCAAGATCCGGTCCAGCAAGGAGCTGCTGTCCTCCGGCGGCACCGCCAGCGGCCCGGTGTCGTTCATGCGCGGCGCCGACGCCTCCGCGGGCACGATCAAGTCCGGCGGCGCCACCCGGCGCGCGGCCAAGATGGTCGTCCTCGACGTGGACCACCCCGACGTGGCCGAGTTCATCGTGACCAAGGCGCGCGAGGAAGACAAGGTCCGCGCGCTGCGCGACGCCGGGTTCGACATGGACCTGGGCGGCAAGGACATCGTCAGCGTCCAGTACCAGAACGCCAACAACTCAGTCCGCGTGTCCGACGAGTTCATGCACGCGGTGCAGGAGGGCCAGGGCTTCGACCTGCTGGCCCGGCGCACCGGCGAGGTGGTCGAGCGGGTCGACGCGCGGAACCTGCTGCGCAGCATGGCGCAGGCGGCGTGGGAATGCGCCGACCCCGGCATCCAGTACGACGGCACGATCAACGACTGGCACACCTGCCCCGAGTCCGGCCGCATCACCGCCAGCAACCCGTGCAGCGAGTACGTGCACCTGGACAACTCCTCCTGCAACCTGGCCAGCATCAACCTGCTCAAGTTCCTCCGCGAGGACGACACCTTCGACGCCGAGCGGTTCCGGAAGATCACCGAGCTGATCATCACCGCGATGGACATCTCCATCTGCTTCGCCGACTTCCCGACCGAGAAGATCGCCGCCACCACCCGCGCCTTCCGCCAGCTCGGCATCGGCTACGCCAACCTGGGCGCGCTGCTGATGGCCACCGGCCACGCCTACGACTCCGAGGGCGGCCGCGCCATCGCCGCCGCCATCACCTCGCTGATGACCGGCACCGCCTACAAGACCTCCACCAAGCTGGCCGCCGCCGTCGGCTCCTACGACGGCTACGCCCGCAACGCCAAGCCGCACAAGCGGGTCATCCGCAAGCACGCCGACGCCAGCGACCGCATCCCCGCGGTCGGCACCATGGACCGGGACCTCCTCGACCTGGCCGGCCAGACCTGGCAGGAGTGCATCGAGCTCGGCGAGACCAGCGGCTACCGGAACGCCCAGGCCAGCCTGCTCGCCCCGACCGGCACCATCGGGCTGATGATGGACTGCGACACCACCGGCATCGAGCCGGACCTGGCCCTGGTCAAGTTCAAGAAGCTGGTCGGCGGCGGGTCCATGCAGATCGTCAACCAGACCGTGCCGCGGGCGCTGCGCAACCTCGGCTACCAGCCCGAGCAGGTCGAGGCGATCACCGAGTACATCGCCGAGCACGGCCACGTGGTCAACGCGCCCGGCCTGCGCCCCGAGCACTATGAGGTGTTCGACTGCGCCATGGGCGAGCGCGCGATCGGCCCGATGGGCCACGTCCGGATGATGGCCGCGGTCCAGCCGCACCTGTCCGGCGCCATCTCCAAGACGGTCAACATGCCCGAGAGTGCCACCGTCGAGGACATCGAGAAGATCTACTTCGAGGGCTGGAAGCTGGGCCTGAAGGCGCTGGCCATCTACCGCGACAACTGCAAGGTCGGCCAGCCCCTGTCGGTATCCAAGAAGAAGACCGCCGAGGCCGAGACCGAGACGCCGGCCGCCCAGCCGGCCCCGGCCGCCCAGGCGCCCCAGCCGCACGACCACCGCCCGGTCCGCAGGCGCCTGCCCCGCCAGCGCCCCGCCATGGTGACCCGGTTCTCGGTGGCCGGCGCCGAGGGCTACATGACCGCGTCCAGCTACCCAGACGACGGCATCGGCGAGGTGTTCCTCAAGCTCGGCAAGCAGGGCTCGACCCTGGCCGGCGTGATGGACGCCTTCTCCATGGCCATCTCGGTGGGCCTGCAGTACGGCATCCCGCTCGACTCGTACGTGGCCAAGTTCACCAACATGCGGTTCGAGCCGGCCGGCCTGACCGACGACCCGGACATCCGGATCGCCAGTTCGGTGATGGACTACATCTTCCGCCGCCTGGCCCTGGACCACCTGCCCTACGAGGACCGGGCCGCGCTCGGCATCCTGTCCGCGGCCGAGCGCGCCGCCGAAGTGGCCGGGCACGATCCCGCCGGGCTGGGCGACGACCTCGACCCGGTGGAACTTGCCCAGTCGGCCGCCGTGGAAAATCCGGTTTCTTCCGAACGGGCCGTGGTCCACGCCCCGGTCCCCGCTCCCGCTTCCCCGGCGGAGCCGAGCCGTCCGGCGCCCGCGGCCCCGCACAGCACCGCCGAGCTGATCGAAGCCCAGCAGGGCCGCACCGCCGACGCCCCGCTGTGCCTGACCTGCGGGACCAAGATGCGCCCCGCGGGCAGCTGCTACGTCTGCGAAGGCTGCGGCTCCACCAGCGGCTGCAGCTAAAGTCTCCAGCTCAGGACGGGCGTCCGCGGGATGAAACGGCAACGTGAGTTCTTCGCCGCGGACGCCATGGCGTGGCAGGATGCCCAGCAGCCGGGCACGCAGGAGAAGGTGCTGTCCCGGGACGCCGACGACCCCGTCGTGCTGACGCGGCTCGTCCGGTGGGTGCCAGGTCTGGACACCAGTGGTGCCGGCGTGATCACCCACGACTACGTCGAAGAGGTGTACCTGCTGGAAGGCGAGCTCACCGACCTTACGCTCGGGCGGACGTTCGAGGCCGGGCACTACGCGAGCCGTCGGCCCGGCATGCCCCACGGCCCGTACCGCACGCCGGCCGGCTGCACCATGCTCGAAATCCGGTACCGCGTCACCTCTCCCTCTTGAGTGCTAATGCCCAGGTATGAGAAGCCGGCCGGATCTCATACCCGGAATCAGCCCGCGGGCTGATGGCCCCGCGCCCGGCGGTCCGTAGCGTGATCGGTGGCTGGCCAGATCGGCAAGCCGCGTAACGCATGAACCGCTACGGGGGCGTCCATGCGGCAACCAACGCACCTGTCATCCGGCCACACGAACAAACCGGCGTTCCTCGGCCTGCTCGTCTTCTTGTTCGTCGGCGCGCTGGCGGCGCTGGCCGCGCTGGTGCCGGTGGGCCACGGGTTCGTGCCCAAGGGCGGCGGCTGGTTCGACCCGGCGGTCGTGGGCGGCGCGTTCACGCTGCACCCGCTGTACCTGGCCGTCCCGTGGGCGGCCTGTTTCGTCCTCGGGCTGCTCGACTGGCGCCGCCCGTGGCGTATCGAGCATCTGGACCTGCTGGCGCTGGCCGGCTTCTTTCCTGTGGCCATGCTGATCAGCGACGATGACTCCCTGGCCGGCCTGTGGCTGGCCGCCGCGTGTCTCGGCTGGCTGTTCTGCCGGATGCTCGGAGTGGTCTTCGGGGCCTGGCCGATGCCGCAACTGCGCCCGTCCCTCAGCTCCCGGCGCCTGGGCCTGGCCATCGTGCTGCTTCTGCTCGTCCGGATCGGCACCGTCGCCGCGGCGGGCAACATGTCCGATGTCGGGCAGGCGAGCTCGCTCGGGGCCTGGCGCGTCCTGCACGGACTGCACCTGTACGGGGCGGTGTCCTGGCCGGGCCCCGGGGGGCTGCGGGTCTACCGCCCGGACTCCTACGGCCCGTTCGCCTACTACGCGTACCTCCCGTTCGTGCTCGTCTTCCCGCCCGCGCCGGCGCTGCTCGCCACGCTGCTCCCGGCGGTCTGCTTCGACGCGGCGACGCTCGCCGGCCTGTACAAGCTCGGCCGCCGGCTCGGCGGGCGGCCGCTCGCGCACGCGTTCGTGTTCGCCTACCTGCTCTACCCGTTCCCCGACCTGTCGCTGACCGCGCAGACCAACGACGGGCTGATCGCCGCCCTGTGCGTATGGACGATCGTCATCGCGGCCGAACGCCCCGTCGCTCGCGGCCTGCTCATGGCCGCCGCGGCCCTGACCAAGTTCGTCCCCATGCTGCTCGCCCTGCAGTTCCTGGGCGTCAGAGGCGGCCGCTGGCGCTACGCGCTGACGCTCCTCGCCGCACTGGCCGCGATGCTCGCCTGGCCGCTCGTCACCTCCGGGCCGGCCCGGTTCCTCAGCTCGACGTTCGGCTACCAGCTGATCCAGCGCGGCGGCGGCGTGCAGTTCAGCATCTGGACCTACCTGCCGCATGCGGCGACCGTGGCCCGGCTGATACTCGCCGTCGCCCTGGTTCTGCTCGCGCTCTCACCCCTGCTGCGTCCGCCCGTACAGGATGCGCGGCAGCACGCCGCACTGGCCGCCGCCCTGCTCATCGGCGGCCAGCTGCTCCTGGGCTACTGGTTCTACAGCTACCTCACCTGGTGCTACCCCCTGCTCGTCATCGCGATGGTCCAGGCCCGGCCGACCCGCGGGGCGGCGGCCCCGCCAGTGCTCTCCCCGGCCATCTCGGCGGCGGAGCCCAGGATCCTCGCCGCCCTCCGCGCCGAGTTACCGGCCGCCATGCTCGATACTGAACCGTGTCCACTCCCGCCCTGACCGCGGCCGAGGAGGCCGGCCTCACCCACCGCGTGATCCGGCACGGCCCGGTGCGCAGCCTGGCCGAAGCCGCCCGGGCCCGCGGCGTGGCCCCCGCCGACGTGGTCAAGACGCTCGTGGTGCGCCGGGGATCCGACGACTTCCTGTTCGTGCTCGTGCCCGGCGACCGGGTCATTTCCTGGCCGAAGCTCCGGGATCTGCTCGGCGTCAGCCGCCTGTCCATGCCCGATGCCGAGGTCGCCCGGCAGGCCACCGGATACGAACGCGGCACGATCACGCCGCTCGGATCGGTCCGGCCCTGGCCGGTGGTCGCCGATGAGCGCGTGCGCGGACGCGAGATCACCCTCGGGGCAGGCGAGCACGGTCTGGCTCTCGCGGTCGATGCCGACGAACTACTGCGGGCCTTCAACGCCACCGTGGCGGACATCTCCGACCCCGAGCCAGCGACCCGGGCCGGTTAGGGCCTCAGTCGTCCAGCTCACCGACGCTGATCTCCACGTCGAACTCGTTGCCTTCCGGGTCGGCCATCAGCACCCAGCCGGACTCCGGTCGCGGGTCGCGCACCACCCTGGCTCCGAGCCCGACGAGCCGGGCGATCTCCTCGTCCTGCGTCCGGTCGGACGGCATGACGTCCAGGTGCAGCCGGTTCTTGACCGCCTTGCCCTCGGGAACCTGGACGAAATACAGCCGCGGGCGGTCCTCGCCCGGCGTCCCCACCGCGGCCTCCGCGAATCCCGGCCGCGGCTCCTCGGTCACCGGCCACCCGGTGACCTGCCCCCAGAACCGGGCCAGCGCCCGCGGATCGGCGCAGTCGAACGTGATATTCAAGATGAACGATGTCATGGCCCGCTCCGTATTTGCAGGTACAATCTAGCTAATCGCAATCTCGGGTAATACTTTCGACAACGTATTTGATATAAGTCACCACGCTGCTATCGTGTCACCATAACCGCTGTCACGGCCGGAGGTGCGACGATGCGACGTACTGAACCATCCAAGCCGGCGGGCCGGGGACTGACCCCGCGCCGACGTCAGATCGTCGACACCATCGACGACTCCGTGCGGCGCAACGGCTACGCCCCCAGCATGCGGGAGATCGGCCAGGCCGTCGGCCTGGCCAGCACGTCGAGCGTCGCCTACCAGCTCGACGTCCTGGAGCAAGAGGGCTACCTGAGCCGCGAGGCGCGCCGCCCGCGCACCGCCGCGCTCCGTACGTCCGGGCCGGGCACGTCCGGGCTGGGCGCATCCGGGCTGGGCGCGCCCGGCCTGGCCCAGGTCCCGCTGGTCGGGCAGGTCGCGGCCGGCGTCCCCATCCTCGCCGACCAGAACATCGAGGACGTCTTCCTGCTGCCCCGCCAGCTGGTCGGCGAGGGCGAGCTCATCGTGCTCAAGGTCGTCGGCGACTCGATGATCGACGCCGCGATCACCGACGGGGACTGGGTCGTCGTCCGCCGCGAGTCCGACATCGAGAACGGCGACATCGTCGCGGCCATGGTCGAGAGCGACACGTCGGCCGACCGCGAGGCCACGGTCAAGACGTTCAGGAAGCGCGACGGCCACGTCTGGCTGATCCCGCACAACCCGGCCTACCCGCCGATCCTGGCCGACAACGCCACCATCGTCGGCAAAGTAGTAGCCGTCCTCCGCCGCATCTGACCAGATGCCAGCCGTACGGCACGTGTGATCATGGCAGTGGCGCCAACCATGGTGGTGGCGACCAGAAGGGAACTGCCATGTCCACTGCGACGGCGTGGCCGGACGACCGGCGGATCACCATCCGTGACCTCCAGGCGGCCACCGACCGGGGTGAGCGATGGTCCATGCTCACCAGTTACGACACGCTCACGGCCGCGGTGTTCGAACAGGCCGGGGTGCGCGCGCTGCTGGTCGGCGACACCAGCGCCGAGATGGTGCTCGGTCATCCCGACACGCTGCCGGTGACCATGGACCAGCTGGTCCCGATGGTCCAGGCGGTGGTGCGCGGGACGAAAACGGCGCTGGTCGTGGCCGACCTGCCGTTCGGCAGCTACCAGGCCGGGCCGCAGGCCGCGCTGGCCAGCGCGGTGCGGCACCTGAAGGAGGGCGGCGCGCAGGCGGTCAAGCTGGAGGGCGGCCGCCGGGTGCTGCCCCAGGTCGAGGCGCTGACCGGGGCGGGCATCCCGGTGATGGGCCATCTCGGGCTGACCCCGCAGAGCGTCAACGTGCTCGGCGGGATGCGCCGGGTCCAGGGCCGCGGCGACGCCGGGCAGGAACTGCTGGCCGACGCGCGGGCCCTGGAGCGCGCCGGGGCGTTCGCGGTCGTCCTGGAATCGGTGCCCGCCGACCTCGGCCGTCAGGTCTCGGCCGCGCTGCGCATCCCCACGGTCGGCATCGGCGCCGGCCCGGACTGCGACGCCCAGATCATGGTCTGGCAGGACATGGCCGGCCTGACCGCAGGGCGGCTCCCGCGTTTCGTCAAGCGCTACGCCGACGTCCGCGGCACCCTGCTCGAGGCCGCCCGCCGCTACGTCACCGAGGTCGCCGCCCAGCACTACCCCGACCCCGCCCACAGCTATACCTGACCTCCCTCCTTGACCGCGACCTGATATCTGTCTAGTCTGTCTAGATAGAAGGTGAGGTTCGATGGACAGACACTGGCAGCTGCAGGAAGCCAAACAGCGATTCAGCGAGCTGATCAGGTCGGTCGAGACCGAGGGACCGCAGGTCGTTACCAGGCACGGCGAAGAAGTCGCCGTGGTGGTCGGCATCGGGGAGTACCGGCGGCTGCGCAGTGGGACGGCGGACTTCAAGGCCTTCCTGCGGTCCGCTCCCGACGTTGACCTGGAGATCAGCCGGCCAGCAGGACCTGCACGAGTCATTGACCTGGACGCGGGCGAGTGAGCTTCCTGCTGGACACCAACGTGGTGTCCGAGATCCGTAAGACGACGCCTGCTCCCGGTGTCGTTGCCTGGTTCTCCTCGGTCCCCGCGGATCAGCTGTTCCTGAGCGTCTTGGTCGTCGGCGAGATCCGGCAGGGCATCGAGCGGCTGGCCAGGCGAGACCCGGCGCAAGCCGAGATCTTCGAACGCTGGCTTTCCAGGCTGACCTCGGAATACCACGACCGCGTCGTTCCCATTACCGCCGACGTGGCCGAGGCGTGGGGACGCCTCAACGTCCCTGATCCCGTTCCGGTGATCGACGGCCTGATGGCGGCCACCGCGCTGGTCCATGGCTGGACCCTGGTCACGCGCAATGCCGCCGACGTCATCTCAACCGGGGTGCGCCTACTGGATCCCTTCAGCTAGGGAGGTCTCCGCCCCCCGGCCCAGCCGTCCGGACAAGGCCCGAAGCACTCCGATGAGCTCGGGCGGGTCGAGGACCTGGAAGTCGAAGCCCTTGAGCCCGACGTACAGGGCCAGTTCGTCCAGTGAGTTCGACCCGGTGTGCAGGATGCAGGCGTCCGGGCCGGCCGCTTCCAGCCGGCCCGCGGCGGCGGAGGTGCGCCCCGCGACCTGGGCCAGCGGTGCCCGGAACAGGATGCGGGCCTGGTACCGGTACGGGGCCGAGGCGATCGACTGCGCGACGTAGGCGGCCACGTCCTGCGCGGGGAGCGGCCGCGGGGTGAACCGGGCCCCGGGCGGGCCCGGCGGGCCCTCGATGCGGTCGATCCGGAACGTCCGCCAGTCACCGCGGCTCAGGTCCCAGGCCACCAGGTACCAGCGGCGCGGTGTGTGCACCAGCCGGTGCGGCTCGACCTCCCGGGTGCTCACCCCGTCGCGGCCCGGATACCGCAGCCGCAGCCGCCGCTGGTCCCGGCAGGCCGCCGCGAGCGCGGTCAGCAGGTCGGGATCGACCCGCTCCGCCGCCGGACCCGTCCCGGGATGCGTCAGCGCCACCGTCGTAGCGTGGAAGGCGCTGATCCGGTGCCGGAGCCGGGACGGCAGCGTCTGCTGCAGCTTGGTCAGCGCCCGCAGCGCCGTCTCCTCCAGCCCGGCCACGCTCCCGGTCGTCGCCGTGTGCAGGCTGATCGCCACGGCCACCGCCTCCTCGTCGTCCAGCAGCAACGGCGGCAGCGCGGCCCCGACCCCGAGCCGGTAGCCGCCCCCCACCCCCGGCGTGGCGTCGACCGGGTAGCCCAGGTCGCGCAGCCGGTCGATGTCGCGGCGCAGGGTCCGCAGGCCGACGCCGAGCCGGCCGGCCAGTTCGGTGCCGGTCCAGTCCCGGCGGGACTGCAGCAGCGCCAGCAGGCGGAGGAGCCGGGCCGAGGTCTCGAGCATGTCATCAAGTCTGCCGCTCATTGGTGCCAGAAGCTGACACCATTGCTCCCTAGCCTCGGGTACATGACGAACAGCGACATCACCTCAGCCCAGGGAACCGATACCAGCATCCGTCCGTACCGGATCAGCGTCCCGCAGGCCGACCTCGATGACCTGCGCGAGCGGCTGACCCGGACCCGGTGGACCACCGACCTGCCCGGCACCGGCTGGGAGCGCGGGGTTCCCGCCGCCTACCTGCGTGACCTGGCCACCTACTGGGCCACCGGGTACGACTGGCGGGCCCATGAGGCGGCGCTCAACGCCTATCCCCAGTTCGTGACCACCATCGACGGGGTGCCGCTGCACTTCCTGCACGTCCGCTCCGCCGAGCCCGGCGCCACCCCGCTGCTCCTCCTGCACGGCTGGCCGGGCTCGATCGTGGAGTTCACCGGCCTGATCGGCCCGCTCACCGACCCGGCCGCGCACGGCGGCGACCCGGCCGACGCGTTCCACCTGGTCATCCCGTCGCTGCCCGGCTACGGGTTCTCCGGGCCGCTGACCGAGACCGGCTGGACCGACGGCCGCGCCGCGGCCGCGCTGGTCGAGCTGATGGACCGGCTCGGCTACCGCCGCTACGGCGTGCAGGGCGGGGACGTCGGCGCGTTCCTCGCCCCGCTGATGGGCCGCGCGGCACCCGACCGGATCATCGGCGTGCACGTCAACGCGCTGGTCTCCTTCCCGACCGGCGATCCGGCCGACATGGCCGCCCTGACCGACGCCGAACGCGCCCGCCTCGCCGCCATGCAGCAGTGGCAGGAACGTTCCGGGGCGTACATGCAGCTGCAGGGCACCCGGCCGCAGACGATCGCGCACGCGCTGACCGACTCCCCGGCCGGCCTGCTGGCCTGGATCGTGGAGAAGTTCCAGGACTGGACCGACCCGGCGGCCAAGCTGCCCGAGGACGCCGTGGACCGGGACACGATCCTGACCGACGTCAGCGTCTACTGGTTCACCGGCACGGCCGGCTCGGCCGCGCACACCTATTACGAGCGGTTCAACGACCCGGCCATGTGGGTGCCCAGGGAACGCGGAACGGTGCCCACCGCGGTGGCCGTCTTCACCACCGACACCACCATCCGCCGCTTCGCGGACAAGATCCACAACGTGGTGCGCTGGTCGGAGTTCGACCGTGGCGGGCACTTCGCCGCCCTGGAGGCCCCGGACCTGCTGGCCGCCGACGTCCGGGACTTCTTCCGCGCCCTGGGCTGATCGCCGAGGGCGCCATACCGCGAGCCGCTCAGCGCGGCACGGTGAGCAGCGTCTTGCCGACCGTGGCCCGGGCCTCGATCGCCGCGTGCGCGGCCGAGGCCTGGGCCAGCTCGTACTCCTGGCCGATGACCGGCCGCAGGCGGCCCGCCGCCGCCTCGGCCAGCGCCGCGCGGCTCAGCGCGACCGACTCCTCGGCGTTGGCCGGCCCGCCGCGCAGCAGCGTGATCCGCCGCGACTCGGCGAGTTCGGGCGTGACCGGCGCGAAGCTCCCGCTGGCCATGCCGAACGGGTAGAACCGGCCGCCCGCGCCCAGCAGCCCGAACGCCGCCAGGCCCACCTCCCCGCCGACGCCGTCGAAGACCACATCCACCTCGCCCACCTGGCCTGGCCAGTCCTCGCGGCGGTAATCGACCGCCACCTCGGCACCCAGGTCGCGGGCCAGATCCAGCTTGCCCGGCGACCCGGCCAGCGCCACCACCCGGGCGCCGGCCCGCCGCGCCAGCTGCACCAGCAGCGTCCCCACCCCGCCGCCCGCCGCCTCGACCAGCACCGTCTCACCCGGCGTCAGTCCGGCCCGGCGCACCAGGCTGAGCGCCGTGCGGCCATCGGCCAGCAACGCCACCGCGTCCCGCAGCGATACCCCGTCCGGCACCTCGATCAGCCGCCCCGCGTCCACCGCCACCCGCTCGGCGTAGCCGCCGGTACCGGTCAGGCTGGCCACCACGCGCCGGCCGCCCGCCGTCCCGCCGGTCCCGTTGCCCAGGATCACCGGCAGCGCCGGGAGCATCGACGGGTGCGGCGCCCGCCCCGCCCGGATCTGGGTCTCGACGAACGTCACGTTGGCGAACTCCGCCTCGATGACCACCTCGCCCGGCCCGGCCCGGACCTCGTCCACCTCGGCGGGCTCGAGCACCTCCGGCGGCCCGAACTCCCGCATTATCACCGCACGCACGACCGCGCCTCCCCAGACCTAACCGGAGCGATTCCTTCCGACTCCAGATATCTTACCGGAATCTTTCGCTCCGAATAAGGGTAGGCTGACCCGGTGACCGCCCGCTCCCTGCGCCCGGATTCGGTCCATGGCCGGCAGGCCGAGGCCCGGCGCAACGACCTGGTCGTCCTGGAGGCCGCCCGGGACGTGTTCAGCGCCCTGGGCGCGGACGCGCCGGTCTCGGCCGTCGCGGACCGCGCCGGGGTCGGCATCGGCACGCTGTACCGCCGCTACGGCAGCAAGACCGAGCTGCTGCAGCGGCTGTGCGTGCTGGCCATGGAGCAGTCGCTGCGGGCGGCAGACGACGCGCTGGCGGCCGGCGACCCGTGGACCGGCCTGGCCGGCTACGTCCGGGCCTGCGTCGACCTGCGCAGCGGGGCCCTCGCCGCGCTGGCCGGCCAGATCGAGACCACCGCCGAGATGCGCGCCGTCGCCCGCCGCGTCATGGCCCGCCAGGCCGAGCTCGTCGCCCGCGCCCACCGCGACGGCAGCCTGCGGGCCGACGTCACCGCGCTGGACGTCACCTGGCTGATCGAGCAGTTCAGCCGGCGCCCCCCGGATCCCGTCGACCCGGACGAGGAGCGCAACGTCCGCGCCCGCCTGGTCGCCATCGCCCTGGACGGCCTGCGAACCCAGGACGGCCCGCGAGCCCAGCACCGCCCGCGAGCCCAAGACGGCCCGCAAGCCCAGGACGGCCCGCAAGCCGAGGACCGTCCGCGAGCCCGGGAAAGCCTCCCCGGCCGCCCGCCCAGCCGCGCCCGCTACGTCGGCCGCTGGTCCCGCCGCTAAACAAGTTGAGCTTCCAGCGGCTGGAAGGTGCACAGTCGTGCCATGAGCACCGACGCCGAGCGGTTCACCATCGGCCAGCTGGCCGAGCGGACCGGCGTGACCTCCCGGACGATCCGGTTCTGGTCCGACGCCGGACTGGTCCCGCCGGCCGGCCGGTCCGCGACCGGCTACCGCCTGTACGACGCCGAGGCGGTGGCCCGCCTCGACCTGGTCCAGACGCTGCGCGAGCTGGGCCTGGGCCTGGAGGTGGTGCGGGCCGTGCTGGCCCGGGCCACCACCGTGGCGCAGGTCGCGGCCGCGCACGTCGCCGTGCTGGACGATCAGATCCGCATCCTGCGGCTGCGCCGGGCGGTGCTCAAGACCGTCGCCACCCGCGGCAACACGATCGAGGAGACCCTGCTCATGCACAAGCTGGCCCGGCTGTCCGCCCAGGAGCGGCAGCAGCTGATCGACGACTTCGTGGACGGCGTCTTCGCCGGCACCGACCCCGGCGCGCCCGGCGCCGGCCTCGCCCGCCGGATGCGCCAGCTCCCCGCCGACCTGCCGGACGACCCGACCCCCGAACAGGTCGACGCCTGGATCGAGCTCGCCGAGCTGATCGCCGACCCCGGCTTCCGCGAGCGAACCCGGACCATGGCCCAAGCCGGCCAGCAACCCCGCCATGAAGCCGGCCAGCAACCCGGCCAGCCGGACGCCCCGGACTACCAGTCCGTCCAGGATCTCGCCGGCCAGGCCCTGGCCGCCGGGATCGCCCCCGGTTCACCCGAGGGCCAGGCCGTTCTGGACCGCCTCGTCCCCGCGAGCGCCCGCCCGGCTACCCTGCGGCAGCTGGAAACCTTCACCGACGCCCGGGTCGAGCGCTACTGGCAGCTGCTCGGCATCCTGAACGGCCAGCCGCCCTTCCCGCCCACGGTGCCCGCCTTCGAGTGGCTCATCGCCGCCCTGCGCGCCAGCCTCGGCGACGGACCCGCGGCTACCGGGACGGCTAGCGGCTGAGCTTGCCCACCTTGGCTCCGGCCTGGCCCGAGACCTTCGCGGTCCGGGCCATCCGGGCGGCCTGGCGCCGCGTGGAACGAGTCGCGCGCTGGGTCGCCCGGGCCGCGTGCCGCGTCCGCCAGGCGAGCGACGGGTTGCCCTCGGTGTCCGCCCCGGCGATCAGCAGGCCGCCGAACATGGCGAGGTTCTTCAGGAACTGGATTTGCTGCTGCCGTCGGTCCGCGTCCTGTTCGGCTTCCCAGAAGCGGTGCCCGGCCGCGGTGGTAGGCACCAGGGTCGCGGCGATCGCGAGCGCGGAGGTCCGCGGCAGCCGGCCGATGGCCAGCAGCGAGCCCGCTACCAGCTGGACGGCGCCGTTGACGCGCACCGCCTGCTTGGTGTTGGCCGGGACGGCCGGCACCCGTTCGCTGAGCAAGCGGACCACCGGCTCAGCGGCCGGCACCACGCGTTCCGGCTCGCGGAGACTCTTATAGCCCTCGATGAGGAAAATGGCCGCCAGCATGGGGCGCGCAACAGCTCTCAGTACAGTCATCACCGGCCCCTGCCCACCGGACGGGCCTTGTAACATCGCGGCGTGAAGGAGCCGGAGATCCGGATCAGGCCCATCGACGAGGGAGATCGCCCGATGCTGGCCTGGCTCGTCACCGAGCTGTGGGGCTCGGAGGTGGTGGCGGTCCACGGCAGCAACCTGCGGCCCGCCGAGCTGGGCGGCTTCATCGCCGAACGCTCCCGCCGGGTCGCCGGCCTGCTCACCTATCAGCTGGTCGGCAGCATGCTCGAGATCGTCACGCTCAACGCCATCGACCGCCGCGCCGGGATCGGGACCATGCTCATCGAAGCCGCCGTGGGCAAGGCCCGCCGCTTCGGCTGCCGCGAGATCCGCCTCACCACCACCAACGACAACATCGACGCGCTGCGCTTCTACCAGCGCCGCGGCTTCCGGATGGCCGAGCTCCGGCCCGGCGCGGTCGACCAGTCCCGGCAGCGCAAACCCCAGATCCCGAGGGTCGGCGACTACGGCATCCCCCTGCACGACGAGATCGACCTCACCCGCCCCGTCTGAACCAGGCAGTCCGCCCACGGGCGTGTTGGCAACTACATCGTTGTGGCAACGTCGTAGTCAGGACTACGTGGTTGTGGCAACGACGTAGTTGGGCGTCCGCCGGTGAGTGTGGCACGTGGTGACAGAGAGGCAGGTAGGGCGGGAGTGCCCGCAGAGGCCCTCAGGCGCCACCGCGCCGCCCCACCGCACCACCCCGCCACGCCGCCACGCCGCGCCCCAGCACACGCCGCGCGAACCTACGCCGCCGCGGCGCCCTTCACCTGCCGCCCCAGGGTCCAGACGCCAGTGATACGAGACGGGTCGGCCAGCACGCCGATGTCGGCCAGCGGGTCGGCGTCCAGGGTGATCACGTCGGCGTCGTAGCCCTCGGCGAGCCGCCCGCTGCGCGGCGCCTGCGGCCCGAGGGTCAGCGGCGCGGTCGCGGTGGCGGCCTCGATCGCCTCCAGCGGCGTCAGGCCCAGCTTGACCAGGTAACCGGGCTCGGAGCCGTTCTGGCCCCACGAGTTGGGCCGGTCAGGGCCGGTCAGGCCGATGTCGGTGCCCATCGCGATGGTGACCCCGTGCTCGTAGGCGCGGGTCACGGCCTGCGCGTGGATGTCGGCGATCGCCTCGAGCTTGACCCTCGCGTAAGGCGGCACCGCCGAGCCGAACGCCAGTATGTCCTCCACGATCGTCCGGGTGGGAACCAGGATCGCCCCGGTCTCGCGCATCGCGTCGCAGCACTCGTCGTCCAGGTAGGTGCCGTGCTCGATGGTGCGCACCCCGGCCCGCAGCGCGGCTATGATGCCCGGCTTGCCGTGGCAGTGCGCGGCCACCACCCGGTCGGCCAGCCCCGCCACCTCCACGATGGCCCGCAGTTCGGCCATCGTGAACTGCTGGTGGATCGGGTCGTCGACCTCGGACAGCACGCCGCCCGACGCGCACACCTTGATCACCTTCGCGTTGGACCGCAACTGCTCCCGGACCGCCTTGGCGCAGTCGTCCGGGCCGTCGGCCAGCCGCATCGTGCCGGTTTCCCGGGTCCACGACGATATCCAGGACAGCGGGAAGGAGTGCAGGTCGCCGTGCCCGCCGGTGGTGGACAAGATCGCGCCCGCGGGGTAGATGGCCGGACCGTCCAGCACGCCGTCGGCGACGACGCGGGCCAGGTGCACGCCCAGCCCGCCCACCTCGCGCACCGAGGTGATGCCCGCGTCCAGCGCGGCCCGCAGGTCCCGGGCCGAACGCGCGCCGCGCAACGCCAGCGAGTCGAGCGGAAGCTGCGCCAGGTCGAAGACCCTGGCGCCGAGGAAGTGCCCGTGGCAGTCCCACATCCCCGGCATGACCGCGGCCGTCCGCCAGACCACGGCGGCTGGGGTCGGCGGCGCCGTCCCGGCCGGCCCGGCGTAGTGGATCCGGGCGCCGTCCAGCACCACCACGCCGTCCCTGACGGGCTGGCCGTGGCCCGGAATGAGCAGTTCCGCCTCGATCCTGTGCATGCGTCCCTCCAAACCTCCGGTCTCCCAACACTGTCACGCCGGCGGACGGCAGGCGCACCCGTCCCGGTTCCACCATGAGGATTTTTCACCCACAGTATCGACGTGCGTGCTGTCACCAACCTGGGTGATGCGCTATACAAGGACATACGACTGTCCGGCAACGGGGTGCGGCCGCAAGGCAAAAGGGCCGCAAGGCCGTAGGGCCGCAAGGCCGTAGGGCAGAGTATGGCGAGGCTGCGAGGCAGGGATTAGGAACGAAGAAGCGAATGCTGCCACAGGACCGGGCCCAGCCCGCCGCGCAAGACAAGCCAAGCTGGCCTGCCCGGATCATGCGCTGGGTAGGCCGGGCACCCCTGCTGGTCAAGATCGTGCTGGTCGCCGCCGCGCTCGTGCTGTGGCCGTTCCTGCTCCCGTTCGCCCTGCTGACCTCGGCCGTCGCGGTCGCGCAGAAGCGGCCGGGCCGGGCCGCCGCTTACGCCACCGCCACCTGGGTCCTGCCGATCGCGATCTTCGCGCACGTCTTCCGGGCCTGGTCCATCCCGCTGCTCGTTCTCCCGTTCGTGATCGCCTGGGCGGCCACGACCAAGCGGCTGGCCAGCGTCTACGTGCCGTGCCGCAGCACCGCGTGGGCCATGCTCTGGTCGATACCGGTCGGCTTCATCGTGCTCCGGCTCGGGCCGCACCAGCCGCTCATCGGCGTGGTCGCGGCCGTCCTCATCGCGCTGGCCATCCTCGGCTGGCGGCTGGCCAAGGCCGTCCAGGACGAGCGGATGTACGGCCCGGGCCAGGCCCGTAACAACGGCCAGCTCCGCCCCATGCCCGCCGGCGCTCCCCCCGCCACCGCCCGCTTCCCCGGCGGACCAGGACAAGGCCACGGGCAAGGACCAGGACAAGGCTACGGATACGGACCAGGACCAGGACACGGACAAGGGGGCGGTCCCGGCTACAGCGTCCCGGCCCGCGCCGCCGCCATGCCCTACGCCGAACACGCCGTCCGCGACCATCCCGCCTCCGCCCCGCGTCCCCGCCCGCAGATCTCCGTCGAGGAGGCCATGGCCGAGCTCGACGCGATGATCGGGCTGACCCCGGTCAAGGAGCAGGTCCGCTCGATCGCCGCCTCCATCGAGGCCGCCCGGCGGCGGGCCGTGGCCGGCGTCACCACCGACAAGCCGATGCGCCACTTCGTCTTCCTGGGCCCGCCGGGCACCGGCAAGACCACCGTGGCCCGGGTGCTGGCCAAGATCTTCTACGCCTTCGGCCTGCTGGAGATGCCCGAGGTCATCGAGGCGCACCGGGCCGACCTGGTGGGGGAGTACCTGGGCGCGACCGCGATCAAGACCAACGAGCTCGTCGACTCCGCGCTCGGCGGGGTGCTGTTCATCGACGAGGCCTACAGCCTGGTCAACGAGGGCGACGGGCAGAGCGACCGGTTCGGCGTGGAGGCGGTCCAGACCCTGCTCAAGCGGGCCGAGGACAACCGCGAGGACCTGATCATCATCCTGGCCGGGTACGAGAAGCAGATGGAGGGCTTCCTGGCCTCCAACCCCGGCCTGGCCTCCCG
>Ga0070735_10001337_pt1 | contig 24009 bp, 25 predicted proteins | sample Coa_R1_FD_66443 | JGI IMG/M metagenome (GOLD analysis project Ga0070735, IMG submission 66443) | Surface soil microbial communities from Centralia Pennsylvania, which are recovering from an underground coalmine fire - Coalmine... | ecosystem: Environmental > Terrestrial > Soil > Unclassified ...
AGACGACCCGCCGCAAATCCGGCTTGGCCGCTCCGGCGCGGTCGCGCTAGGGTCGAGGCTCGCGTCACTCTCGAGCCCGCAAGCATCCGACATGGCCCAGGAAAAGCCGCCGCAAGACCTGATGCATTACGACCAGATGGCGCAGGACGCCCTGCGCGGGGTCGTGCGCGCAGCCTTGAAGCGCGCGGCCGCGCCGGCGGGCCTGCCCGGCGATCACCACTTCTACATCACCTTCAAGACCGCCGCGCCGGGCGTCTCCGGGCCGCCGGACCTGCTGGCCCGCTACCCGGACGACATGACCATCGCGCTGCAGCACCGCTTCTGGGACCTGGCGCCAGGCGAGACCTTCTTTTCGGTCACGCTGGAGTTCTCCGGCGAGCCGAAGCGGCTCTCCGTCCCCTACGCCGCCGTGACGCGGTTCAGCGACCCGAGCGTGGGGTTCGGCCTGCAGTTCGACGTGCCGGAGCCGCCGCCGGCCAAGGCCGAACCGCCGCCAAAGGCCGCGGCCGCCCCGCCCCCCTCCGACGAGCCCAAGGTGGTCTCGCTCGACCAGTTCCGAAAGAAATGACGCCTTGACCGACGCCACCGCGCCCGCCGCCGAAACCCCAGAGCCGCTGACCGACGAGGCCATCCTCCAGCGCTTCCTGCGCACCAAGAACCAGCCGACCGGCTCGCAGAACCTCGGCTACCGCATGCTGAGCGTGAACCAGGCGGAGAAGACCGTCGAGGTCGCCTTCGAGGCCAAGGCCGAGCTGCACGCCAATCCGATGAAGCAGATCCAGGGCGGCTACCTCTGCGCCATGCTGGACGAGGTCATGTCGGTGGCCTGCATGGTCGCCTCGGGCATGACAGCGGTGGCGCCGACGCTGGAGATGAAGACCAGCTTCTTCCGCCCCGGAATGCCCGGCCCGATGCGCGGCGTCGGACGCGTGATCCGCTGGGGCAAGACCATCGCCTTCACGGAGGGCGAGCTCTTCGATGGCGAGGGCCGGCTGCTCGCCAAGGCGACCGGCACCGCCCTGCCGACCCCGTTCAGAAACTACAAGTAGGCGCGAACGCGTGGGGCGACTCCTGGCGCTCGCGATCGCGGTCGTCATAGCCGCGGCCGCGCCCGCCGCACGGGCCGGGGCCTTCTCCGACTGGGCGGCGATCTTCGTGGCCGCCGACGACCACGCCCATTCCGGCGCGCACTCCGAGGTGTTCGACAACGCCCGCCGCGACGTCGCCGCCGCCTTCGTGCGCGCGGGGTTTTCCGCGGCGAACATGGCGCAGTTCTCCGTGCATCCCGAGCATTATCCGGGCCAGAAGCTCGACGTGTCCTCACCCGACGCGATCAACGCGGGGCTGACGCGCCTGGCGAACCAGGCGAAGGGCGGCTGCCTCGTCTACGTGACCTCGCATGGCGGCCCTGACGGCTTGATCATCATGGGCGACACCGAGTTCACAGCCGCCGGGCTGGCGAGGATGATCGACGACGCCTGCGGCGCGCGGCCGACCGTGGTGATCGTCTCGGCCTGTTACTCGGGGGCGTTCATCCCGCCCCTGTCCTCGCCCGACCGCATGGTGCTGACGGCGGCCGCCCCCGACCGCACGTCGTTCGGCTGCGGCGAGAGCGACATTTACACCTACTTCGACACCTGCCTCCTGCAGTCGCTGCCGCACGCGCGCGACTTCCCCACGCTGGGCCAGGCGACACAGGCCTGCGTCGCCGCGCGCGAGACCGAGCTCGGCGCATCGCCCCCCTCGGAGCCGCAGCTTTGGATCGGGCCCGAACTTGCAGCCGACATCCCATTGCTGGCCTTCGCCGCCTCCCCCTGAAGCCCGCTTCCGCGCAACGCTGCTTCCGCCTATGACGACCGTGCAACCCCTGCCCGAGTGACGCCGATGCGATCCCTGCGCGACGCCCTGCTGCTTCTCACGCTGGGCCTTGGCGCGGCGCTGGCGATCCCCGGCGCGGCGCAGGAGCCGCCGCAGCTTTCAGCGGCGCGGCCGGCGTCGGCCGCCGCGCCCGTCCACGCAACATCGAAGCCGACGCCGGCGCCGCGCCCGAAGGCGCCGCCGGCCACGGCGGTCGCCGCTGCGCCGGCCCCGTCCGGGACACGGCTCGCGCCGGGCGCGCCGATCCCGCCAGCCGAACTCGAGGCCTTCGTCGACGGCGTCGTGCGCGAGGCGATGACCAGCCGCCACATCGCCGGCGTCGCCGTCTCGGTCGTGCAGGACGGGCAGGTGGTCCTGAAGAAGGGCTACGGCTTCGCCGGCCAGGGCCGCGCGGTCGACCCCGACCAAACCCTCTTCCGCATCGGCTCGATCTCGAAGACCTTCACCTGGATCGCGGCGATGAAGGAGGTCGAGGCTGGCCGCCTCAGGCTGGACGGGCCGGTCAACCTCTACCTGCCGGAAGCCGTCCAGGTCCGCGACCAGGGATATCCGCGCCAGGTGCTGGTGCGCGACCTGATGACCCACTCGCCCGGCTTCGAGGATCGCGCGCTGGGTCAGTTGTTCGAGGAAGATCCCGGCCGCATTCGTCCGTTGGCTGAGTATCTTCGCGAGGAGAGGCCCCGGCGGGTGCGGCCGGCCGGGCAGGTCAGCGTCTACTCGAACTACGGGGCGATGCTGGCCGGGGAAGCCGTCTCGTACGTCAACGGTCATCCGTTCCAGGACATTATCGACAACGAGATCGCCACCCCCCTCGGTATGACGCGCACCACCTTCCGCGAGCCGTATCCGGCGACTCGAACCGACCTTCCGAAACCGATGCCGGCGGCGCTGATCGCCGATCTCTCCACGGGCTACCGATGGGCGGGCGGCGGCTTTCAGCCGCAGCGGTTCGAGTTCGTCACCCAGGGCGCGCCGGCCGGCGCGGCGTCGTCCACCGCCGGCGACATGGCCCGCTACATGCTGATGATCCTGAACGGCGGCCAGCTGGACGGAGCGACCATCTACGGCCCGGACACCGCCAGGGGCTTCAGGACGACGCTGCAGACGAACGCGCCTGGCGTGAACGGCTGGGACGACGGCTTCATGGAGTTCGCCCTGCCCGGCGGCTTCCGCGGGCAGGGCCACGGGGGGGACACGCTGTGGTTCCACTCCGAGATGGTGGTCGTCCCGGCGCTGAACCTCGGCGTCTTCGTCACCACCAACACCGACACCGGCCCGGGACTGGCGACGACGCTGCCCGACCGCATCGTCGAGCGCTTCTACGCGCCGCCGCCGCCGTTCCCGCGCGCCGGCGTTCCCTCGCTTGCCGACGAGCACGCCGTCTATGCCGGGACCTATGTGAACGACCGGCGGCCGTACGGCGGGCTCCAGAAGTTCGTGTTCCTGCTGATCAGCCAGGCCACCGTCAGCGTGACAAAGGACGGCCGGTTGCTGACCTCCGGCGGCGATGGCCCGCACGCCTGGGTCCCGGATGGCCCGCCAGGCCGGTTCGTCAGCGTCGACGGCGCCCAGACCACCGCGTTCCAGATCGCCGACGGGCGCGCGGTGCGCTGGTTCACGCCGTCCGGCGCCAGCGCCTTCGACCGCGTCGGGCCGCTCTACCAGGCGCCGGTGCTGGCGGCGATGACCGCGCTGGCCGCGCTCGTGGCGATCGCCACCCTGGTCGGCCTCGCCGTTCGCGACAACCGCGAGCTGCGCCAAACGGCGACGCAGGCGCGCGCCAGCCTCGCCCAGACGACCGTCTCGGTGCTCTGGCTCCTCTGCATGGCGATATTCGGGGTGTGGGCGGCGGGGTCCGGCGACGTCGGGCGCGTGATGTACGGCTGGCCCGGTCCGCTCGTGCTGGTCGCCTCGGCCTGCGCGCTGGTCGCGGCGATGCTGACCCTGCTGACGGTCGTCCTGACGCCGGTCGTCTGGCGCGGCGGGCGGCGCCTGGACTCCTGGTCGGTCTGGCGGAAACTGCGCTTCACGCTGACGACGGCCGTGTTCGCGGCCTTTGCCGTACAGCTGTTCTTCTGGGGCGCGCTGGCGCCATGGAGCGCCTAACTTGCGACCCTCCGCCACACCCGCTTGAACGACTCAGAGCCCGTGGTAAGAGCGTAAGAAGTAAGACGGGGAGGGTCATGGCGATATTTCTGTCGAAGCTCACATCCAAGGCGCAAACGGTCATCCCGCGCGAACTCCGGGCGCGCCTCAGTCTGAAGCCTGGCGATGTCGTGCGCTATCGCGTGACCGACGCCGGGGTGATCATCGACAAGCTGCCGCCACAGACCGAGGAAGACACCCTGGCGTCGTTCGCCGAGTGGGGGTCGCCGGCCGACGCAGCGGCCTACTCGAACCTATGAGCGCGCTCTATCGGCCGTTCGACGTGGTCGCGGTGAGCGTCGGCGAGGGCGGGGACGCCAAGCGCCGGCCCGCCCTGGTCGTCTCGACGCCGGAGTTCGAGCGCTCGACCGGCCTCGTCTGGGTGGCGATGATCACCGCGGCCGACAAGGATCACCGGTTCGGCGACATCCCCGTGGCCGACCAGACCGCCGCCGGCCTGCCCGCGCCCTCGACCATCCGCGCCTCGAAGCTGGCCACGCTCGCGGTGGGCAAGATCAAGCGGCGGTTGGGCGCGTTGGGCGAAGCCGACCGCGCCGGCGCCCGCATCGCGCTGCGCGCCGCGGCCGGCTTCTTCTAGGGCCACGAGGGCCAAAACCGGCGGCGGCCCGGAGCCTGCGTTGCCCAGCCCGCCCTCTGCGGATAGACCCGCGCCTGTCACGCCGACGGAGCCGCGCCATGCCCGCCACCCGCACCGAAACCGACTCCTTCGGGCCGATCGAGGTTCCGGCCGACCGTTATTGGGCGGCGCAGACCGAGCGCAGCCTCAAGTTCTTCAAGATCGGCTGGGAGAAGCAGCCGCAGTCGGTGATCTGGGCGCTGGGCGTGATCAAGCGCGCCGCGGCCGAGGCGAACGTCGCGCTCGGGCAGCTGGACCCCAAGCTTGGCGAGGCGATCATTGCGGCGGCGCAAGAGGTCATCGACGGCAAGCTCGACGACCACTTCCCGCTGTCGGTCTGGCAGACGGGCTCGGGCACCCAGTCGAACATGAACGCCAACGAGGTCATCGCCAACCGCGCCATCGAGATGCTGGGCGGCGTCATGGGCTCGAAGACGCCGATCCATCCGAACGACCACGTCAACATGAGCCAGTCGTCCAACGACTGCTATCCGACCGCCATGCACATCGCCGCGGCGGGGGACATCACGCGCGACCTCTTGCCGGCGCTCCACCACCTGCATGCGGCTCTGGCCGCCAAGCAGGAAGCCTTCAAGGATATCGTCAAGCTCGGCCGCACCCACACCCAGGACGCCATGCCGCTGACGCTGGGCCAGGAGTTCTCCGGCTACGCGACGCAGGTCGCCAATTCGATCCGGCGCATCGAGATGACGCTGCCGGGCATCTGCGAGCTGGCGCAGGGCGGGACGGCTGTCGGCACCGGGTTCACCGCGCCGATCGGCTTCGCCGAGATGGTGGCCGAGCGGATCGCCGCCATCACCGCCCTGCCGTTCGTCACCGCGCCGAACAAGTTCGAGGCGATGGCCGCGCACGATGCGCTGGTGTTCGGGCACGGGGCGCTGAACGCGACGGCCGCGGCCCTGTTCAAGATCGCCAACGACATCCGCTTCCTGGGCTCTGGCCCGAGAGCGGGGCTCGGCGAACTCAGCCTTCCCGAGAACGAGCCCGGCTCGTCGATCATGCCCGGCAAGGTCAACCCGACCCAGTGCGAGGCGCTGACCATGGTCTGCGCCCAGGTGTTCGGCAACCAGGCGACCATGACCGTCGCCGGCGCCTCGGGCCACTTTGAACTCAACGTGTTCAACCCGGTCATGGCCTACAACGTTCTGCAATCGGTGAAGCTGCTGACCGACGCGTCGCTGAGCTTCACCGACCATTGCGTCGTGGGGATCGAGCCCCGGCGCGACGTGATCGCCGCCTCGCTGGAGCGCTCGCTGATGCTGGTCACGGCGCTGCGGCCCAAAATCGGCTACGATGCGGCCGCCAAGATCGCCAAGGCCGCGCATCACAACGGCACGACGCTGCGCGAGGAGGCGGTCGGCGGCGGCTATGTGACCAACGCGGAGTTCGATGCGCTGGTGCGGCCGGAGACTATGACCGGCCCGGGGTGAGCTTGGCCGTCTCGCGCTTTACCGTTAGGGAATATCGGAACGAGACAAAGCGTCTATTCATTCTCGGTTCAGACCGGGATCGCTTCAATTGTCGGCCCTGCCGGCCCTGAAAGAGAGTGATGTTCGACGCAGTCATGTCGACCGAGACGCCGCGGCTGGTTTCGCTGGCGACGGCGGTCCCGCCCATCGACCTCGCCCAGGACGAGGTGACGCGCCGCGCCGCGGAGCTTTTCGGCGTCAACTCGTCCGCCTACGAGTGGCTGGCGCCGATCTACAACCACGCCGACGTGGAGCATCGCCAGTCGTTCGTGCCGTTCGAGTGGTTCCTCGAGGACCACAGTTTCAGCGAACGCAACGAAATCTTCCTGAAGAGCGCGACGAGCCTCCTGGCCGAGGCCGCGGCCGCGGCGCTGGACCAGGCCGGCCTCGACGCCAGCGACATCGACTCGATCGTCACCGTCTGCACGACCGGCATCGCGACCCCGTCGCTGGACGCGCGCCTGATGCGCCTGATGAATTTCCGCGCCGACGTCGAGCGGACGCCGGTCTTCGGCCTCGGGTGCGCGGGGGGCGTGCTTGGCCTGGCGCGCGCGGCGTCGCTGGCGAGGGCCAAGCCGAAAGGCCGCGTCCTTTTGCTGGTCGTCGAGCTCTGCGCGCTGACCTTTCGCTACCGCGACCGGTCGAAAAGCAATCTCGTGGCCACGGCCCTGTTCGGCGATGGCGCGGCGGCCGCCGTCATCAGCTGCCTGCCCGACTACGCCGATCGGCCGCGCCTGGGGCCGGCGGGCGAGCACACCTGGCCCGACAGCCTGGACGTGATGGGCTGGGACATCGCCGACGACGGGTTGAAGGTAATCTTTTCGCGCGATATCCCCACCCTGGTGCGCGAGGATCTGCGACCGGTCGTTGACGCCTTTCTGGCCAAGCACGGCGGGGCGTTGAACGACATCGCCGGCTTCATCTGCCACCCGGGCGGCGCGAAGGTGCTGGACGCGCTCGAGGACTGCTTCGGCCTGCAGCGGGGCGACCTGAAGACGGCGCGCGATGTCCTGCGGGCGCACGGGAACATGTCGGCGGCGACGGTGCTGTTCATCCTGCGCCGGGCGCTGGACGCCGGCGCGCGCGGCCCGCAACTGCTGACGACAATGGGTCCCGGTTTCACGGCCGGGATGATGATCGTCGAGCCGGCCTAGAGGCGGCGGCGCGCATGCTCAGAAAGCGTTCGTTCAAACTCGCCGGCCACGCCACCTCGCTCGCCCTCGAACCCGAGTTCTGGGCGGCGCTGGGCGAGATGGCCAAGGCGCGTGGCCGCAGCCTGGCGGCGCTCATCGCCGACATCGACGCCGCGCGCGCCGATTCGCCGCTGGCCTCGGCGTGCCGTGTCGCGGCGCTGGCCTGGGCGAAAGCCTAGGCGCGGGTCGGATCGAGGAAGGCGAGCGCCGGGGCGGGCTTTTCGCCCGGCGTGATCTCGTGCGTGCGCGCTCTGTGGCTGATCGCGATCGCGCTCGCCAGAAGCGCGCAGACGATCGCGCCGATGATGACGACGACGCCGGCGCGTGCGAGCCGCTTGTGCTCTTTTTCGCTCGGCAAAGGGGCTTCTTCGCTGGTCAAATTCGCCTCGGCCATGGCCATCTCCACCCCCCGAAGGTGGATCAAGGGAACGGGGCTCAGCGCCGGAGGTTCCGGCTCCGGCGCTTTGGTCCCGCGCCTCGCGTGCTACATATGTTCCGGAATCGCGAGTTTAAAGGCCAGGCCAGCCGGTTGTCAGACGTCCCCGCCCCGCGCATCAGCGACCTCGCCCGCGTCGACCCGCCGCGGCCCTATCTGGACGGGCTGAATCCCGAACAGACGCGCGCCGTCGAGGCGCTGGACGGGCCAGTGCTGGTGCTGGCCGGGGCCGGAACGGGCAAGACCCGCGTGCTGACCACCCGCCTCGCCCATATTCTGGCGACCGGGCGCGCGCGACCGTGGGAGCTGCTCGCCGTCACCTTCACCAACAAGGCGGCGCGCGAGATGCGCAACCGCATCGGCGACCTGATCGGCGGCCACGCCGAAGGCCTGCGCTGGCTGGGCACCTTCCACTCCGTCGCCGCCCAGATCCTGCGCCGCCACGCCGAGCTGGTCGGGCTGAAGCCCAATTACACCATCATCGACGTCGACGATCAGGAGCGGCTGATCAAGCAACTGCTCGAAGCCGAGAACATCGACTCAAAGCGTTGGACTCCGGGCCATTTGGCCGGCCTGATCGACCAGTGGAAGAACCGCGGCTGGACGCCGGACAAGCTGCCGGCCTCCGAGGGCGCCCACTTCGCCAACAACAAGGGGCAGAAGCTCTACGCCCTCTATCAGGACCGCCTGCGGGTGCTGAACGCCTGCGATTTCGGCGACCTTCTGCTGCACAACCTGACCATCTTCACCGGCCACGCGGACGTGCTGGCGGAATACCACCGCCGGTTTCGCTACATCCTGGTGGACGAGTACCAGGACACCAACGTCGCCCAGTACCTGTGGCTGCGGCTGCTGGCGCAGTCGAACGGCAACCTTTGTTGCGTGGGCGACGACGACCAGTCGATCTATGGTTGGCGGGGCGCGGAGGTGGACAACATCCTGCGCTTCGAGCGCGACTTCCCCGGCGCGACAGTGGTGCGGTTGGAGCGCAACTACCGCTCGACCGAGCACATTCTGGCGGCGGCGTCCGGATTGATCGCGGCCAACAAAGGCCGGCTCGGCAAGACCTTGTGGACGGAAGCTCAGGGCGGGACCAAGGTCGCCGTGCGCGGCGTCTGGGACGGCGAGGCCGAGAGCCGCCTGATCGGCGAGGAGATCGAGCGCGCCAAGCGCGGCGGCCGGCGCTTTCGCGACATGGCCATCCTGGTGCGCGCCTCGTTCCAGATGCGGGCGTTCGAAGAGCGCTTCGTGATGCTGCAGATCCCCTACGTGGTCATCGGCGGGCCGCGCTTCTTCGAGCGCGCCGAGATCAGGGACGCCCACGCCTACCTGCGCCTGATCCAGTCCGAGGACGACGATCTGGCCTTCGAGCGCATCGTCAATACGCCCAAGCGCGGCATCGGCGACACCACCGTTGCGCGTCTGCTGCAGTACGCCCGCGCCCGGCAGATCTCGGCGAGCCAGGCGGCGCGGGGGCTGGTCGGGACGGACGAACTGCAGGCGCGCACACGCACGGCGCTTTCGAACTTCCTGCGCGATATGGACCGCTGGCGCGGCGAGGCGGCGCACATGCCCCATCCGCGCCTCCTGGAGACCATCCTCGAGGAGAGCGGCTACACCGATGCGCTGCGCCTGGACAAAGGCCCGACCAGCCAGACCAGGCTGGAGAACCTGAAGGAGCTGGTGCAATCGATGGGCGCCTTCGACACGCTGGAGGCCTATCTGGAGCACGTCTCGCTGGTCATGGACCTCGACCGCGAGAGCGGCGACGACTCCGTCCAGATCATGACCCTGCACTCGGCCAAGGGCCTGGAGTTCCCGCTCGTCTTCCTGCCCGGCTGGGAGGAGGGCGTCTTTCCCTCGCAGCGGAGCATGGACGAGAAGGGCGAGAAGGGCCTGGAGGAGGAGCGCAGGCTCGCCTACGTCGGCCTCACCCGCGCGCGCGAAGACGTCCGCGTCAGCTTCGCCGCCAACCGGCAGGTCTACGGTCGCTGGACGAGCCAGCTGCCCTCGCGCTTCGTCGACGAGCTGCCGCTCGCCAACGTCGAGCCGATGAGCGAGACCGGCTACTACGGCGGCGGGCCGGGGATGAACGAACAACACAGCCGCTGGGAAGAAGGGCCGAGCTTCGGGTCCGGCTATTCCTCGCCCGGCTGGCGGCGGGCGCAGGCGCGCGGCGTCGGCGAGCGGCATGCGGTGATCGAGGGCGAGGGCCGGCTCGTTGCAGTGTCCGAGCCGTCGGCGGCCGGCGCCTACCAGGTCGGCGACCGCGTCTTCCACCAGAAGTTCGGGCCGGGTTCTGTCGTCGGCGTCGAGGGCAACAAGCTGACCGTCGCCTTCGATCACGCCGGCGAAAAGCGGGTGATCGACACGTTCGTCACGCCCGGATCAGGCGGTTAGATCGCCCGCTTCGTTCAGATGCTCCAGCCCCCAGTCGCGCAACGCGCGCAGGATGGGACGCAGGCTCTCGCCCTTGGCTGTCAGCAGGTACTCGGCCCGCGGCGGATGCTCTTCGTAAAAGCGCCGCTTCACCAGTCCCGCCGCCTCTAGCCCCTTCAGCCGCGCCGACAGCGTGGCCGGTCCGCAGGCCGGAAGCACGGCTTCGAAGTCTTTGAATTTCCGCGGTCCCTTGAGCGAAAGTTCGCGCAGCACGAGCATCGTCCAGCGTTCGCCGATGAGGTCGAGCGTACGGGCGATGGGACAGGGCAGAGCGTAGGGGGTCGGCATCACGGAGGAGACTGGGCAGGTTCGCCGATGATTTCAAGAAAGTAACTGTTGAATCGTAAGTGACTATGCGAAAAGAAGCCTCGTCTCTCACGAATGGATGCACTTGATGTCAGCCAAACGCACTCTCGCCGCCGTCGCCGCCGTGCTCGCGATCACCGGCGCCGCCGCGGCCGCGACTGTCCCCGCCTTCGTCGCCAGCGCGGTCGCCAACCCCAACCGCCCGCCAGACGACCGGGCCCGCGACGCCGACCGCAAGCCCGATCTCGACCTCGCCTTCGCCGGCGTGCGCCCCGGCTGGCGCGTCGCCGACATGATCCCCGGCGCCGGCTACTTCAGCCGCATTTTCTCCGCCGCCGTGGGCCCGCAAGGCCACGTCTACGCCTTCATCCCCACCGAGGTGGCGAACTTCCGCAAGATCACGCTGCCGCCGAGCGGGGTCGCCCCCTACCCCGGCTTTTCGAACGTGACGACGGTCGTGGCGCCGGTGAACAGCTTCTCGGCGCCTGAGCCCCTCGACCTCGTCTGGATCTCCGACAACTACCACGACCTGCACGACCCCTTTTTCGCGCCGGCCGATCTGGCGGTGATCAATAAGCGCGTGTTCGCGGCGCTGAAGCCAGGCGGCTACTACGTCGTGCTCGACTACGTGGCGCCGGCCGGCTCCGGGCTCGCCGACACCAACACTCTGCACCGGATCGATCCGGCCTCGGTGAAGTCGGAGGTCGAGGCGGCCGGTTTCCGCTTCGTCGGCGAGAGCGACGTGCTGCACAATCCGGACGACCCGCACACCGCCGCGATCTTCGCCCAACCGCTGCGCGACAAGGTCGACCAGTTCATCTTCCGGTTCCAGAAGCCTAAGAGGTAGGCGCCCGGTTGGGTTCGACCGGCAAGACAAGGGGGGCGAAATGACGCTCAATCCACCGATCGTCTCGGCGTTGACCGCCGGGATCCTGATCCTCCTGCAGACCGCCTTCATGTTCGCGGCCGCCAACCAGAGGCGGCAGCACGGCCCGGCGGTCGGCGAGGCGACCGATCCGAACATGATCCGCGCCGTCCGCCGGCACGGCAACCTGGCGGAAAACGCGGGCATCTTCATCGCCAGCATCGCGCTTCTGGAACTGCTGAGCGGCCCGAGCGGCAGGCTCTGGATCGAGATCCTCTGCGGCGCGTTCGTGGTCGCGCGGCTCGCGCACGGGTTCGGCCTCTCGCAGCAGAACACCACCAACGCCTTCCGCATCGGCGGCGTGATCCTGACGGCGTTCGTGGGCGTCACGACCGGCGTGCGGCTGATCTGGCTGGCCGCGCCGCTGGTGCTGCACCACTAGCGCTTCAGGCGACCATGTCGGCCAGTTCGGGATGGCGTTTGAACCAGGCCTCGGCGTAGGGGCAGCTGGGGACGATTTTCGCGTGTTCGGCGCGCGCGTGGGCGACGACGCCTTCCATCAGGCGGCCGGCCGCGCCGGTGCCCTGCAACGACGTCGGCGCCTCGACGTGCGGGATGACGATGACGCCGTCGCGGCGATGATAGGTGGCGATCGCGGTGTGGCCGTTCTCGGTCAGCTCGAAACGATGCTGCGCGGCGTTGTCGATCACGGGGTTGGATGCATCGCTCATGGAAGCCTCCTCCTTCGCTGATTGGTGATCCATGAAGCCGCCAGGGGCGGGCGTCAAAGCCGTTCGACCGCCATGGCCACCGCCTCGCCGCCGCCGATGCAGAGGCTGGCGAGGCCGCGCTTGGCGCCGCGCGCCTCGAGCGCGGCCAGGAGCGTCGCCAGGATGCGCGCGCCGGAGGCGCCGATCGGGTGGCCGAGCGCGCAGGCGCCGCCGTTCACGTTCAGCACGTCGTGCGGGATCGAAAGCTCGCGCATGGCGATCATCGCCACGACCGCGAACGCCTCGTTGACCTCGAACAGGTCGACGTCGCCGATCGACCACCCTGCCCGCTCCAGCGCCTTGCGCATGGCGGGAACCGGCGCGGTGGTGAAGAGCCCGGGCTCCTGCGCGTGGGCGGCGTGAGCGGCGATCCGCGCGATGGGGATCAGCCCCAGTCGCTCGGCGGTCGAAGCGCGGGTCAGCACCAGGGCCGCCGCGCCGTCTGAGATGGACGAGGCGTTGGCGGCGGTGATGGCGCCGTCCTTGGCGAATGCGGGCTTCAGCGTCGGGATCTTGGCCGGATCGGCCTTCAGCGGCTGCTCGTCGTCCGTGATCTCGACCGCCCCGCCGCGCGTCTCGACGCTGACCGGCGTGATTTCCTTAGCGAAGGTCCCGCTCTCTGAGGCGCGGCGGGCGCGGGCGAGGCTCTCGATCGCGTAGGCGTCCATGGCCTCCCGGCCGATCTGGTAGGCGGCTGCCGTCTCCTCGGCGAAGGCGCCCATCAGCTTGCCGGGCTCATACGCATCCTCGAGCCCGTCCAGGTACATGCTGTCGGCGGCGCGGTCGTGCCCGATGCGCGCGCCGGCGCGGTGCTTGGTCAGGAGGTACGGCGCGTTCGACATGCTCTCCATGCCGCCGGCGACGACGATGTCGGCGTTCCCGGCCGCCAGCGTGTCGTGGGCGAGGATGGCGGCCTGCATGCCCGAGCCGCACATCTTGTTGACCGTGGTCGCCTCGGTGCGCAGCGGCAGGCCCGCGCCCATCCCCGCCTGCCGCGCCGGCGCCTGGCCGAGCCCGGCGGGCAGCACGCAGCCCATGACGATCTGCTCGACGTCCTGCGGCAACACCCCGGCGCGCTCGACGGCGGCGCGAACGGCCGCGGCGCCGAGGTCGGTCGCCTTGACGCTCCCCAGCGACCCCTGGAACCCGCCCATGGGCGTGCGGGCGTAGCCGGCGATGACGATGGGGTCGGTGGCGGGCATTGAAGGACTCCTTGGACTTAGGACCGCGCGATGAAGCCGCCGCCGAGCAGGCGCGAGGGCTCGGCCGCGTCGTAGAGGACGCAGGCCTGGCCGGGGGCGACGCCGTCTTCCGGCGCGTCGAAAACCACGCCCACGCCGCCGTCGGCGAGCGCTAGGCGCGCCGGGACCGGCGGGCGGGTCGAGCGGACGCGGGCGAGCACGGCGAGGCCGTTGGCCGCCGCGGCTTCGATGCTGGGCGCATCGCCCAGCCAGTTGGTTTCGGTCAAGGCCAGCGCCGGCGTCAGCAGCGCCTCGCGCGGGCCGACGACGACCTCGCGCCGATCGGAGTCGATGGCGACGACGTAGAGCGGCTCGCCGACGGCGACGTTCAGGCCCCGTCGCTGGCCGACAGTGTAGCCGGTCACGCCCGCATGGCGGCCGAGCACGCGGCCGTCCAGATGCACGATGTCGCCCGGCCCGGCCGCGTTCGGACGCAGACGGTCGATGACGGTGGTGTAGCGGCCTTCTGGCACGAAGCAGATGTCCTGGCTGTCCGGCTTGTCGGCGACGGCCAGGCCCATCTCGGCGGCGACGTCGCGCACCGCCGGCTTCGGCAGGCCGCCGAGCGGAAAGCGCAGGAAATCCAGCTGGTCGCGGGTGGTGGCGAACAGGAAGTAGGACTGATCGCGCGCCGCATCGACGGCCCGGTGCATCTGCGGCCCCCGCGGCCCCGCGAGGCGGCGCACGTAGTGGCCGGTGGCCATGGCCGCCGCGCCGAGGTCGCGGGCGGTCTCGACGAGGTCGCGAAACTTGACCGTCTGGTTGCAGCGCACGCAGGGGATCGGCGTCTCGCCGCGCAGGTAGGCGTCGGCGAAGTCCTCCATCACGGCGTCGCGAAAGCGGCTTTCGTAATCCAGCACATAATGCGGCATGCCGATGGCGTCGGCCGCGGCGCGCGCGTCGTGGATGTCCTGGCCGGCGCAGCAGGCGCCCTTCTTCTGGACCGCCGCGCCGTGGTCGTAGAGCTGCAGCGTCACGCCGACCGCCTCGTAGCCGGCGCGCTTGACCAGCGCGGCGGTGACAGTCGAGTCCACCCCGCCCGACATGGCGACCAGCACGCGCGAACCGGCCGGCAGCGCGAGCGCGTCGCGCGCGGCGGTCAGCGCATCGGATTCAGCGGTGTCGAGCGGCATGAAAAGGCGCCATTCCAACGAAGGGCCCCTATCTAGCGATTGGGGCGCCGCTTTGCGAGGCGGCGCGCGCCCGACGACTGATCGCTGCAACCCGTTCCAGGAGCCCCGAATGACCGAAGAGTACACGCCGCCGAAAGTCTGGACCTGGGACAAGGAGAGCGGCGGCCGGTTCGCCGCAATCAACCGGCCGATCGCTGGCGCGACAAAGGCGCTGGCGCTGCCGGTGGGCAAGCACCCCTTCCAGCTCTATTCGCTGGCGACGCCGAACGGCCAGAAGGTCACCATCCTGTTCGAGGAGCTGCTCGCTGCGGGGCACAAGGGCGCCGAGTACGACGCCTGGCTGGTGATGATCAACGGCGACCAGTTCGGCACCGGCTTCGTCGGGGTGAACCCGAATTCGAAGATTCCGGCGCTCGAGGACCGTAGCGGGCCGAAGCCGTTTCGCGTGTTCGAGTCCGGGGCGATCCTGCTGCACCTGGCGGAAAAGTTCGGCGCTTTCCTGCCGACCGAGCCGGCGGTGCGGGCGGAGACGCTCTCGTGGCTCTTTTGGCAGATGGGCGCCGCGCCCTTCCTGGGCGGTGGGTTCGGGCACTTCTACGCCTACGCGCCGACCAAGATCGAATACGCCATCGACCGCTATACGATGGAGGTGAAGCGGCAGCTGGACGTGCTGGATCGCCGGCTGGCGGAAGCCGAATACCTGGCCGGCGCCGATTACACGATCGCCGACATGGCCGACTGGCCCTGGTACGGCGGGCTCGTGCGTGGGCTGCTCTACAATGACTCGGCCACCTTCCTCGACGCCGCCAGTTACAAGAACGTGCACCGATGGACGGAGCAGATCGGCCAGCGGCCGCCGGTGAAGCGCGGCGTGCGCGTGAACCGCGCCTGGGGCGACAGCGCCCTGCCCGAACGCCACGACGCCGCCGACTTCGACAGGCCGAGCGCCGAGGCCGCCGCGTCATGAAGGCCGCCTGCCACTGCGGCGCGGTCCGCTACGAGACGACGGCGCCGCCGGCCTGGGTGCTTGACTGCAACTGCACGCTCTGCCGCCGCTACGGCGCGCTCTGGGCCTACGTGCGCGGGCGCGAGCCGGTGACCCTGACGCTGGAGCCCGATCCGGACGCCACCGACACCTACATGTGGGGCGACAACGAGCTCGCCTTCCATCGCTGCAAAGTCTGCGGTTGCATGACTCACATGCGCGCGGTCGAGGCCGACGCCATCCACGGCGTGAACACCCGCATGATGGTCGGGCTCGATCCAGCCAAGGTGCGCGTCGTGCAGATCGACAACGGCCACTCCGGCTTCTTCTGGACGCGCGCGGCCGAGGCGCCGCTCGCCTCCAACCACCCGCCTATGCCGCGGCCTGGCCCTGACGACTGGCGCTAGGACCCGGCGGCCGGCTCCACGAAGCCGCTCGGCAGGCCGTCGATGCTGACCTGGTTGTGCTGGGCGCGGTAGGCGACCAGGCCGTCCTGGCCCTTCGCCGCCGCCCAATTGTCCAGGCCGGGCCGCTCGCGCTTGAACACGAGATTGGGCACGGCGTAGCCGCAGCTGGTCTGCACGCGGTCGACGTCGAGCTGGATCATCTGCCGCGCGCCGACGTGCTCGGCCCCGCCGAAGCGAGCGCCCAGCAGCGCCTGGTACTCGCCGCCGCCGCGCGGCAGCACGCGCCCGCGGCCATAGAGTCTTAGGATCAGGGGCGCGCCGTCGAAGGCGCAGAACATCATGGTGAGCCGGCCGTCGGCCGCGAGGTGCGCGGCCGTCTCGTTCCCGCTGCCGGTCAGGTCGAGATAGACCACCGTCCGTTCGTCCAGCACGCGCAGGCTGTCGAGGCCCTTTGGCGAAAGGTTGATCCGCGCCCCCGCCGCGGCTGACGCCACGAAGAACACGTGCTGCTTTTCGATGAAAGCGCGGTGGGCGGGGGCGATGGTCCTGAACAGGTCGGCCACGGGCGACACTCCGAACGACGTTGGTTGGCGTCGCTCTCAGTACAACCGCGCGCCCGATTCAGCCCAGCCGCTAGTGGCCTGAGGCCTGCAGGACGGCCAGCAGCGAGCTGTTCTGCAGCGCCAGGAAGACCTGGGCCGAGGCCTGCACCGCGAGCTGCGCCTGCTGCAGGTTGGCCGACACCTGCGCCACGTTGGCGTCGGTGATGCCGCCGATCATCGTGCCCAGCGTGGCCTGCTGGTTCGAGAGGTCGGTCTGGGTGTTGGTGACCTGGGTCTGTAGGCCGCCGTTCTGCGCCGCCGTGGTCGTGAGCGTCTGGCCGGCCGCCGTCAGGTTGGCCATCTGCCCCTGCAGGAAGGTAATCTGGGCCGGCGTCAGCGTTCCGGTGAAGGGGCCGCCCGGCCCGGTGGCGAAGTTCTGGATCGCCTGGAACGCGGTCATCAGCGGCGTGCCCAGCTGGTTGGCGAGGAACCCGGTCTGGATGGTGGTGTTCTGGTCGATCTGGCTGGTGGATGCATGCTGGTCGTTGGTGAAGACGCCGGGTATGGACGGCGCCGCGCCGAGCGCGGTCAGCGAATTGACGTTCAGGGGCGGCGTCGTCACCTGGCCGCCGGCGAAAATGTATTCGCCGTTGTACGTGGTGTTGAGCGCATCGGCGGCCGTCTGGAACTGGTCCTGCAGCGACTGCATCAGGCTGTCGCCGACGCCGGCGGCCAGCGCCTGGCGGATGGACTGGGCGGCGTTCGTCGCCGTCGCCGACAGCTGCGTCAGCGCGGTGTTCTGGGTCGTGAGCTTGTCGGCCAGGACGTTGTTCTGGCTGATGAAGCCGGTGACCTGGCTCTGCACGGTCTGCATGGCCGTCAGCGTCTCGGCCTTCGAGGCGTAGCCCTTCAGGTCGCTGGCCACGTTGCCGCTCGAAAGCTGGTTCGAGTCGCTGGTGAGCTGCTGCTGGGCGGCCATCATGTTGGCGACGATGGCCGCGTAGCTGTCGGCGGTTGAGATGCGGTTCATGGCTGTTTACGGCCCCACCATGTTGAGCAGAGTGGTGAACATGTCCTGACTGGCCGTCACCAGACGGGCCGAGGCGTTGTAGGCCTGCTGGTAGGTGGTCAGGTTGACGAGCTCCTGATCGAGGTTGACGCCCTCGATCGACTGCAGACGGCTGTTGGCCTCGGTCTGCACGGCCTGGGCGTTGGTCGCCGCCTGGCTGGCGGACGAGGCCTGATCGCCCAGCGCGCCGGCCAGGATCGATCCGTACTGGTTGACGGTGGTCTGCATGGCGGCGAGACCGCCGGCCGGGTCGAAGTGCAGCGTCGCCGCGTTCGCCTGCGCCGCGCGGAGCGCGCCCGAGCCATCCCCGATCGCCAGGACCGGCTGCCCGACGCCGGCGGTCAGGTCGAGCGTGGCGAAGGCGACCTTGCTCGGCGCGGCTGCGATGTCGGAGCGGACCGAAAACCCGTTGACGCGGTCGGCGCGCAGCGCGCTCCCGATCCCGAAGAGCTGACTGACCGACTCGCCGGCGGCGGTGCTCTGCGTCTGGTCGGAGACCACGGAGACGGAGGCCGCGCCGGGCGCGTTGGGCGTAAACGCGAGTTCGCCCGACGCGTCGAGCTGGAACTGCCCCCAGAGGCCGACGCCGGTGGTCGACGAGTTGAGCGCGTTGATCAGGCTCTGCACCGTCCCGCCGGGCGTCGTCACCGTGACGTCTGTGATCTGGCCGCCGCCGCCGTTCGCCACCCGCAGCGTGATCGTCTGCCCGGCCGGGAAGTTCGACGGGTCCGCGCCCACGAGACCGGTCTGATAGTTGGTGAGCCCGGCCGAGCTGATCAGGTTGTTGAGCCCGAAGTACTGGCTGAATCCCTGGCCGTTGGCCGATTTCGACGGCGTGGTCACATCGTCGCCGATCGAAACGCCGGTTCCCGCCGCGGTCGCCTTGATCGAAAGCACGCCGTTCGCGAACGTCGCGGTCCCGTTGGCGCCCAGCGCCGTGTTGAGCGAGGTGGCGAACGTCGCCGGCGTGAAGGCGACCGCGCCCCCGCCGTTGACGCTCATTGTGCCGGCGGAGAAGTCGATGGCGACGGTCTGCTGCAGCTGACCGGCGGCGTTGACGATGGCGACGGTGGTCTTGCCCGAGAAGCCGCCGACGGCGGTGGCGAGGTCGATGCCGATGTTCTGGCCGGTCAGCGAGGCCGGCGGCGGCACGGCCGTCGAGGCGTTGTGCGCCGCGTTCAGGGCGTTGACCGCCTGGGTGACGTATTCGCTGAGCTGATCCTGGATGCCCGGCAGCTGGCTGTTGCGCAGGCTGAGCAGACCCTGGATCTCGCCCGAGGCCAGGGTGAGGTTGGCCGGCGTCGCCGACCCGCCCGGCTGGGCGACGGTGAGCTGGCTCGAAGCGCCGCCGGTGGTCTGATAGGCGAGCGTCGCCGCCCCACCTTGACCGACGAGCAGGATGCCGCTGGCTGTCGTCAGCGTCACGCCGCCGGTGGCGGTCGGCTGGGCTTTGACGTCCATCAGCGAGGAGAGCTGGTTGATCAGCTGGTTCTGCGCTTCCTGCGAGTTCGTCGGATCGGCCCCCTGGGAGGTGGCCGCCGTGATGCTTTTGTTCAGCGCCGCGATCTGGGTCAGCAGCTGGTTCGCCTCGGCGACGTCGCTGGAGATCTGCGTGTCGGCGCTGACCGAGATCTGGCCGAGCGAGGCGGCGATGCTCTTCGACTGGTTGAGGAACTGATTGACGTCGTTGACGACCTGGATGCCGGAGAGGCTGGACGCCGGGTCATTGGCGGCGGCGTCGAAGTCGCTCGTCACCTGGTTCAAGAGGTTGAAGTAGCCGCTGGGCGAACCGGGGTTGCCGAACAGGCTCTGCGCGCGGCCGACGAGGTCGTTGACGACGTTGGCCTGGGCGAGGTCGGCCGAGGCCGACAGGCTGGCGTTCTGCAGAAACTGGTTGGCGGCGAGGCGCACGCTGGTCGCCTGCACGCCCGCGCCGACGCCGGCGATGGCCTGCGAATTGAGGTCGAGGACCTTCTCGACGTAGCCGGGCGAGTTCAGGTTGGCGACGTTGTCGGAGACGGTGTTCAGCCCGACCTGGGCGGCGAAGAGCCCGCTCGAGGCGTTGGAGATGATCGACGTCAGCGACATGGGCGATTAACCGTGCAGCGGGCAGCGATGGCCCGTTTGAGCCGGCAGATTCTGCCGGGCGCGCGCGAGAGCGTCGCGACGAAGGCAATATAACCTGCTGAATTTCATCGCTTTCCTCCTTCGAGGCGCAGCCGCGGACGACTCGAACGCGCAAGAGCCGCGCCAGCGGCGAGCCGGGCGGCGTCCCGGGGTCGGCTTTGCCTATCGGCGACCCGGCAAAAAGCGCCGCACCGGCGAGACGGGCTGCGATTTCTCCCAATGATTCAAGCGATTGGTCGTGGCGCAGGGGTTGCTTTCCCTACTTTCGCTTCACCGCGCAGCTTCGCGCAACCCTCGACCAAGGCCTCACGCGCCCCGCCTGATGACCGCCAATGTGTCCTTTTCCGTCACCCCATCGCCCCACGGCGGCCCGGACGTCGGTCCGGCCGAGCCGGGCAAAGCGGGCGCCTCGCGGGATGACGGCGGCGACGCGTTCAGCCAGGCGCTGGCGTCGCTGATAGGCGCCGTCATGGTCCCGCAGTCGCAAACGCAGCCGGCCGCCGCGAGCACGCCGGCGGCGCAGGGCGCGACGCCCGCAGGCTTCGCGGTCGTCCCGCCCACGCCCGCCCCCGCGCCAGCCAACACCAACGACGCAACGCTGGCGATCGTCGCGGCGACCACGCCCACCGGAACGGCCGCGGATCCGCAGCCCGGCCCCGTCGCACCGGCGAACCCCGCGCAGCGCGCCGCGCCCGCGCCACCGACCGCCGCCCACGACCAGGCTCCGGCGCCGCGCGCCGCCGCTGATGTCAGCCTGCCGCTGGTCAGCTTCACCGCAACAACCGCAGCGCTGGCGGGCGGCGCGCCGCCACCCCCACCGCCAGCCGCAGTCGCCAACGATGGCGGTCAGACCGGCGGGTCCGTCGCCTCGAGCACGGCCGCCGCCCAGGTCTCGCTGGCCGCGCCGCCGCCGCTCGCCGGTCCGCTGAAAGCCCCGCCAGCGCCGGCGTCGAGCGGGAAGAGCGCCTCGAAACCCGACCCCTCGGCCAACGTCCTGGCCGGGGCGGCGACTCCGACCGGCGAGGCCGCCCGGCCGGTTACGCCGCCCATGGGCCCGAACGGGCAAGCCGGCCAGCAGGACGGCGGCGCCTCGCACACGGCCGCCGACGTCACCCCACGCGCCGGCGAGACGCCCACGGGCGCCGAGCAGAAGACCGACTCCGCGTTCGCCACATCCTCGGCCGTGGCGCCGACCGCGATCCAGACCGCGCCGGCGGCCACGGGCGCGACCGCCGCCGCGCCGATCGCGGCGCAGCTCGCCACCCAAGTCATCAAGTCGGTCGAGGGAAAGTCCACCCGCTTCGACTTGACGCTCGAGCCGGCGGGGCTCGGCCGCGTCGACGTGCGCGTCGATATCGGCGCCGCTGGCCAGGTGACCGCGCAATTTTCGTTCGACAACGCCCACGCAGCCGCCGAAGCGCGGACGCAGGCCGGTCAGTTGCAGCACGCGCTGGAGCAGGCGGGGTTCAACGTCGGCCAGGGCGGCCTGAGCTTCGACGTCGGCGGCCAGGGCGCGAGCCTCGCTGGCCGCGACGCACAATCGCAGACCGCGCAAGCCATCGCCTCCTCCGCACCGACCCCGCTCGCCGGCGACGCCGCCGACGCCGCGGCCCCGCGCCCATCCCTCGTCCGCGCCGCGGGCGGGCTGGACATCACCATCTAGGACGCCCGAGCATGACCACAGCCGTCACCAACACGACGCCGAACACCGCCCCGATCGCCTCGGCGGTCAACAACGGGCTCGCCGCGGTCGCCAACAACTACCAGACGTTCCTGTCGCTGCTCACCACGCAGCTGAAGAACCAGGATCCGCTGTCGCCGCTGGACACCAACCAGTTCACCCAACAGCTGACGCAGATGACCGGCGTCGAGCAGCAGCTCCTGTCAAACCAGCTGCTGCAACAGCTGGTGAACCAGAGCCAGGGCGGCGCCGGGCTGACCGGCGCGGTGGGCCTGATCGGCAAGACCGTCACCGCGGACGGAACGACGGCGACGCTGAGCAACGGCAGCGCCACCTGGCTGTTCAGCCCGCAATCGGCGCCGGCGTCGCTGACCGCCAGCGTGTCGGACTCGACCGGCAACGTCATCTGGAGCGGCCCGATTTCGCCGAACGGCGCCGGGCCGCAGACGTTCACGTGGAACGGCAAGAACCTCGCCGGCGTGCAGCAGACGAACGGCGGAAGCTACAAGCTGAACATCACCGCCTCTGACGCTTCCGGCGTGCCCATCCCGGTCGCCACCACGCTGCAGGGGGTGGCGAGCGCCGTCCAGATCATCAACGGCCAGACAATGGTCACCGTCGGCAACACCGAAGTGCCGCTGAGCGCGATCAACGGCGTGACCTGATCCCCCTCATCTTCGCCGGGCCGACCGCCGCCTGAAGACAGAGCGACGGCCCCGCCAGAACGCAACGCACGAAAGGACCAAGATCATGAGTCTCAACAGCGCAATGACCGCCGGCTCGTCCGGGCTGGCCTCCGAAGCCTCGGCGCTGGCGGCGATCTCCAACAACATCGCCAACGTCAACACGGTCGGCTTCAAGGGCGACGACGTCGCGTTCGAGGACCTGGTCACCTCGCAGACGCAAGGGGCGTTCTCGGCCGGCGGCGTGACCTCGGTCACCCAGCAGCTTGTCACCCAACAGGGCTCGACCACGCAGACGAGTTCGCCGACCGACCTGGCGATCAGCGGCCAGGGCCTGTTCGTGGTCAACAACCAGCCGACCGCGGTCACCAGCTCCAGCCAGGCGGAGTTCACCCGCGCCGGCTCGTTCACGCCCGACGCGAACGGCTTTTTGAAGAACACCGCCGGCCTCTACCTGCTCGGCTGGCCGGCCAACTCCCAGGGCCAGATCAACACCTCGTCGACCAGCATCAACAGCCTGGCGCCGATCAACGTCTCGGCGATTGCCGGCCAGGTCTCGGCGACAACGCTGGCCAGCGTCGACGCCAACATCAACGCCAGCCAGGCCGTCTCGCCGCAGGCGCAGGCCGCGGCCCTGGCGCCCCCTGGCGCCGGCGCCTACAACGCCGTCACCAACTCGATGACGGCCTACAACCCGGGGACGGGCGCCGGCGTGCAGCCGGACTTCACCATTCAGGTTCCGGTGTCCGACTCGCTCGGCGGTTCGCGCACGCTGCAGATCGACCTTCTGAAAAGCGCCACCGCCAACCAGTGGTTCGCCGAGATCCAGGCCGTGCCGCCGACCGACGTCACCTCCGGCGCGGGCCTCGCGCCGGGCCAAATCGCCTCCGGCGTCCTGGCGTTCAACTCCGACGGCTCGATCAACATGGCGGCGACGACCTTGTTCGGCAGCCCGGCCAATCCGCAGCTCAGCATCGGCGCTTCGAACGCCGGGCCGCCGGCGGCGGGCGCCGTCAACTGGGCGGCAAGCCTCGGCGTCGCCGCGCAGAAGGTCACCCTCGGCGTCGGCGGCACGACCGGCTCTGGCGCGATCACCCAGTTCGCCTCGTCGTCGGCGGTGCAGTCGATCCAGACGAACGGCACCCCGTTCGGCAGCGTCAGCTCGGTGTCGATCGACCAGAAGGGCGTCGTCACCGCGACGTTCGGCAACGGCACCTCGCGGCAGATCGCCCAGGTCGCCATCGCCACCTTCGACAATCCGGACGGACTGACGGCCGAGAACGGCGCGGCGTATCAGGCCAGCCAGGCCAGCGGCGACTTCAGCCTGAAGACCGCGGGAACAGGCGGCGCGGGAACCCTGTCTTCCTCGACACTGGAGTCTTCCACCGTCGACCTCTCGACCGAGTTCACCAAACTGATCATCGCGCAGCAGGCCTACGACGCTTCGTCGAAGGTCATATCCACGGCGAACCAAATGACTCAGGCTTTACTACAAGTTATCCAAGGTTAACGGTCGTGAATACAGGTTAACGAATTGAGCAGAAAAATGGCATGAGGGAAGCCAGCTGATTATGCGTTCTTTTACTATCTCGATTAAGCCGCTGTTATGGCCGGCCGCCTATCGTCCCGCCCCGAAGTGATGGTGGGAAAGGCGTAAAGCCATGTTGCAACAGCAACGCCTCAACAGCAAAGGCGAGAAGTACGTGATCGGCCCAACCGGCGCGCCGCTCACCTTGTCCGACTTGCCGCCGCAGAACACCCAGCGCTGGGTGATCCGGCGCAAGGCTGAGGTTGTGGCTGCGGTGCACGGCGGCCTCCTGACACTCGACGAGGCGTGCAGCCGCTACTGCCTGACCAACGAGGAGTTCCTGGGCTGGCAGAAGTCGATCGAGCGCCATGGCATGGCCGGCCTGCGCACGACGCGGCTGCAGCAGTACCGCTAGACGCCGGATCGGAGGACGTCGCGCCGGGCTCGCCCCGGC
>Ga0070735_10001338_pt1 | contig 23995 bp, 20 predicted proteins | sample Coa_R1_FD_66443 | JGI IMG/M metagenome (GOLD analysis project Ga0070735, IMG submission 66443) | Surface soil microbial communities from Centralia Pennsylvania, which are recovering from an underground coalmine fire - Coalmine... | ecosystem: Environmental > Terrestrial > Soil > Unclassified ...
CACGGGCGTATCCCTCCTTTGTGGTTATTGTCCAGGTCGGGGGTACGCCCTCCCTTTTTGGGCTCCTGCTTTTACACACAACACCGTACACTACCTGACGGGGTTCCCGGCCGCGTCACCGGGTCGTTACAACCCCAAGGTAAAGGACTGCCGCCGGGACCGCCGAATAAGGCTCCAGCCTAGCACAGCCCAGTAGATCTATGCGCTCCACGGGGAGGGGAAAGCATGGGGAAGCCGGTCACAGGTGCACGTAGCCCCGTCGCCGCGCTCGTCATCGCGGCGATGGTTGTCGTGGGCGTCGTGGTGGTCCCGGGCTCGGTCACCGGTTGGGCTGCGGGCCCGACGACGTTTATCTGGGGGAAGTCCGGCGACGCGGACACGCTCGACAACACCGTGAGCTCGAACGGCGAGACCTCCGAAGTCACGACCCAAGTCTTCAACCTCCTCGTCCGTGCGAAGCCCGGCAAGACGGACATTGAGCCCGATCTCGCGACGAGCTGGTCGGTCTCACCCGACGGACTGACCTGGACGTTCCAGCTCCGCCAAGGCGTGACGTTCCACGACGGCACGCCGTGGAACGCGGCCGCGGCGAAATTCAACTTCGACCGTTGGTCCGATCCGAAGACCCCGTATAGGGTCGCGAACGGGGACTACTCGTACTGGGACGGCTTCATGGCCGACTCGTTCAAGGAGGCCAAGGTTGCGGCCCCGTACACGTTACAGCTGATACTCACGAAGCCGAACGCGCCGCTGCTCTACAACCTGTCGATTATCGCCTTCGAGTTCAACAGCCCGGCGTCGCTCCAGAAGTACGGCGGGCAGGGCGTGGGCCTGCATCCGGTGGGGACCGGACCCTACAAGTTCGTGGAGTGGGTGCGGGACGACCACGTCACGCTGGTCGCCAACCCGTCGTTCTTCCGCAAGGGCCTGCCCAAGACCCAGCGGCTGATCATGCGCGTGATCAAGGACAACGCGGCCCGGTTCCTGGCGCTCAAGGCCGGCGAGATCCAGGCGATGGAAGCGCCGAATCCCGACGACGTCAAGGTCGCGATGTCCGACCCGAACCTGAAGCTCACGTTCCGGCCGGAGTTCAACACCGGCTGGCTGCGCTTCAACATGAACAACGACATCTTCAAGGACAAGCGGATCCGCGAAGCGGTGGCGTATGCGATCAACCGCAAGGCCATCGTCGATGCGCTGTACGGCGGCTACGGTGAGGTCGCGAGCCAGCACATGCCACCGCTGATGTGGGGGCGCGCCAACGTGGCCGGGTACGCGTACGATCCGAACAAGGCGAAGCAGCTGCTCGCCGAGGCCAAGTATCCGAACGGTTTCTCGTTCGACTTCTGGTACATCCCGGTGAGCCGGCCCTACTTCCCGAACGGCAAGGACATCGGCACCGCGGTCGCCAGCGATCTGGCGAAGGTCGGCATCCGGGCCCACCTGCAGACCGAGGACTGGGCGACGTACCTCAAGGACCGCAGCACGAACAAGTTCCCGATGTTCATGATCGGGTGGATCGGCGACAACGGCGATCCCGACGACTGGCTGGGGTACTTCTTCCCGAAGTTCGACGCGACCAACGCGTATCTCTCGTACAACAATCCGGCGGTGTTTGACCTGATCAACAAGGCCAAGGTCGTCGGCGACCAGGCGGAGCGGGCGAAACTGTACGCGCAGGCCGAAACGATGATCCTGAACGACTACCGGGACGTCCCGCTCGCGCACGCGCGGGTCCCGATCTTGCTGCGCAAGAACGTCCAGGGGCTCGTTGGCCAGCCGGACGCGAACGAGTACATGGAACTGGTATCTGTGCAGTAAGCGACAGGTGCCTTCGCCGGCGGGGGCGGCCGAGCGTCCCGCCCCCGCCGGCCTTCTGATCGATGGGCCGTTATATCGCGCGACGCGCCTTGACCGTGCTCCCTGTGTTGCTGGGAGTGTCGGTCGTGGCGTTTCTCCTGATCCACCTCCTCCCTGGCGACCCTGCGATCGCGTATCTCGGGGAACACGCCACTCCCGAATCCATCGCGCGTGTGCAGCATGAGTTCGGGTTGGACCGGCCGCTGCCGGTGCAGTACGGGTTCTACTTGTGGGACGCCGTGCGGGGCAACTTCGGGGACTCGCTCGACAGCCACCGGCCCGTGATCGTGGAGTTCCTACCCCGGTTCCCGGCGACGATCGAGTTGACGCTCGGCGCGATCCTGGTTGCGCTGCTCGTCGGCATCCCCATCGGGATCCTCTCCGCGGCGCGGCCAAACTCGGCCGTGGACCGTCTCGGCATGACCGTGGCGCTCCTCGGCGTGTCGTTTCCCGTGTTCTGGCTCGGCCTGATGCTGGTGTACGTCTTCAGCGTCTACTTCCACGCGCTGCCGACCTCTGGCCAACTCGGCGTCAGCATCTCGCTCGCCTCGATCACCCGGATCGACGTGCTCGACGGGCTCCTCACGGGCAACTGGCCGGCCGCGTGGGACGCCGTGCGGCACATGGTGCTGCCGAGCATCACGCTTTCGACACCCTCGATGGCGATCATCGCACGGATGACGCGGGCATCGATGCTCGACGCGTTGCATCAGGACTACATCAGGACGGCGCGCGCGAAGGGGCTCGCGGCGCGCGCGGTCGTGATCGGCCACGGCCTGCGCAACGCGCTCCTTCCCGTGGTCACGGTCATCGGGCTGTCGGTGGGGTCGCTCCTGACGGGCGCGATCCTGACCGAGACGATCTTCTCGTGGCCGGGCGTCGGCCGGTTCATGTACGATTCGATCCTGTTTCGAGACTACCCGGTGATTCTCGCGGGCGTCCTGCTATTTTCGCTGGTGTTCGTACTCGTCAATCTGTTCGTGGACGTCCTGTATGCTTTCCTCGACCCCCGGATCCGGTACGCGTAGCGTCGTCCCCCCCGTCGCCGCGCGCGGCGCGGGACGGTCGGCGTGGCGGCTCGCCGGGCTCCGGTTCTGGCGTAACGCGAACGCCCGCGTCGGGCTGATCCTGATCGTGCTGTTCGGGATCATCTCGGTGTTTGCACCCAAGATCGCGCCCTACGGCTTGGACGACGAGAACCTCGTCGGCCGGCTCAAGCCCCCGAGCGCCGAGCACTGGTTCGGCACGGACGCGCTCGGGCGGGATGTGTACAGCCGGGTCCTCTACGGTGCACGGATCTCCATGACGGTGGGCTTCGTCGCGGTCGCGGGCGCGCTCAGCACCGGGACGCTGCTCGGCGTCACTGCCGGCTATCTGGGCGGCAAGACCGACAGCGTGATCATGCGCGTGATGGACGTGATGCTCGCGTTCCCGTCGATCATCTTGGCGATCGGCATCGTCGCGATGCGCGGCCCGGGCCTCAACAATACCATCTTGGCCGTCAGCATCGTGAATATTCCGATCTACGCCCGGGTCTCGCGGGCCTCTACCCTCTCGATCAAGGGCTTCGAGTACGTGATGGCGGCGGAGGCGATGGGCGCGCGGTCGTGGCGCGTCTTGTTGAGAACCGTGCTCCCCAACGCCGCGTCCCCGCTGGTCGTCCAGGGAACGCTCGGCATCGCAACCGCGGTCCTCGACGCGGCCGCGCTCGGCTTCCTCGGGCTGGGCGCCCAGCCGCCGGCCCCGGAGTGGGGCACGATGCTCGCGGACAGCTACAGCTACCTGCTCAGCGCGTTCTGGGCGGCGCTCGCACCCGGCATCGCGATCGCGGCCCTGGTCCTCAGTTTCAACCTGGCGGGCGACGGCCTGCACGACGCGCTCGACCCGCGCCTGTCCACGGAGCGCTAGGCGGGCGACTCTGGTCGCGGCGACGGCGGCGGACTTCGCCGAACGGTGCGGGGGCCGGTCGCGCCGTTAGCGCGGGGTCAACCCCAGGGCGGCCAGTCCCAGATAGACCAGGTACAGCCCGACGACAGCGATTCCGCCACCCAGCCAGAGCCGCGCCCGGTGCCGGCTTCGCATGCCGGCCCAAAGGACCTGCATCCCCACCCTGAAGATCACGAGGCCGCCCACAACGTTCCCCCAGAATATGGCGCGGTTGTAACTCGTGTGTCGCAGCGGCACCGCGATCGCAAGGACGCCCAGGATGATGACCGTCGCCACCACCCAGAAGAGCACATCTCGCCTCGCGATGGACACATCGGCCTCCCTCGGTCGTTCGACGCCGCGGCGATGTGCCGCCGGGCGACCTCTTCCGTCAGATCACGGCACACAGACACACTCGTTGAACACCCGCTCCGCTGCCTGCTCGCCGGACCGGACGCAGTCGGGAATGCCAACGCCGCGATACGCGCCGCCCGCCAGGGCGAGGCCGGTGTGTGCGCCGACGCGCGACTCGATCCGCGCGACGCGCGCCACGTGCCCAACGACATACTGAGGCATCGCCTCGAGGTGGCGGCGCACGCGCGCCAGGCGGGCCGGTCCGTTGATCCCGAGGAGCGGCCGCAGCGCGTCCGCCGCGACGGCGGTCAGCGCGGCGTCATCGCGCGCGAGTTCCTCCGGACGCAGGGCGCCGCCGAGGAACACGCGCAGGAGCACGCACCCCGCCGGGGCGCGCCCGGCGAACTTGACGCTCGAGAAGCTGCACGCGAGGATTGGGAGCCGCTCCACCGCCGGGACGACAAACCCGAACCCGTCGAGCGCGTGTGCGATCTGCTCCCGACGGTACGCGAGCGTGACGACGGCGGAGGACGCGTACGAGATGGAGCGAAGCTGATCCGCGAGCCCGGCGTCGAGTCCGTCCACCAGCGCCCCCGCCTGCGGCGCGCGGGTCGCGACGACGACGCCGTCCGCGGCGATCGGAGGCGCGCCCTGCAGCTCAACCCGGTAGCCGGCGGCGCCCCCGCTCCCGGCGCCGCGCGCGATGGCGCGCGCACGCGTGCCCAGACGAACGCTCCCGGCGGGCAAGCGCGCGCAGAGCGCGTCGATGAGCGACCCCATGCCTGCGTCCAGCGCAACAAACAGACTCCAGCGGGGGCCGGAGCTCGTCGGCGCTGCGGCCTCGTTGGCCCGAGCGGCGCGGGCGCGGAGCAACGCCAGGATCACGCTTCGGTGCCTCCGCTCCATGTCGAGAAACCGGGGCATGGTGGCACCGAGGCTAAGCGTCTCGGGATCCGCGGTGTAGATGCCAGCGACCATCGGCTGCGCGACCCGGTCCAGCACCTCACGGCCGAACCGCCGCGTCACGAACGCTGCAAGGCTCTCGTCCTCGCACGCCGGCCCGCGTGGCAGCAGGAGGTCCATGCCCATGCGGAGTTTGCCCCGCCACGTGAACAGGTCGGACCGCAGCACCGGGCCGACCCGCATCGGGGCCATCAGCGTGAACCCATCCGGCAGCGCGCGCAGGCGCCCTCCCCGTACTACGAACGTCTGTCGGCGGTCGGGCGCGGTACCGATCAACCGGTCGGCGATGCCGAGACGCCCGCAGAGGGCAACCGCCCAGGGTTTCTCCGTGAGAAACGAATCGGGCCCGTCCTCGATCAGGTATCCGTCTTGCCGTTCCGTCCGAATCGCACCACCGACGTGGGGGCCGGCTTCGCAGACCACGACGTCGAGGTCGGCGCGTGTCTCGGATGCACGCTCGACCAATCGGTGCGCCGCGGCGAGCCCGGCGACGCCGCCGCCGATGACGGCGATGCGGACCGGCCGGGAGGCCGGCGGCGCGCCGCCGCGCGGCGCGCCGGTCCCAGACGCCGCCGGCGGCTCAGGCCTCACGGAACCTCGCGCGGGCGGCGGTCATCGCGGCGCTGCGACGAGGGCCTCGACCCGATCGGCGAGCGCCCCGATGAACGCCGGATGATCCATGACGGTGCCGGCCCGGTAAAACCCGATGCCGGCCGCCTCCGCCGCGGCGCGGGCCTCGGTATCGAGGTCGTAGCGCACCTCGATGTGATCCGACACAAACCCCACGGGGATCACGACAACCGCGGGTGCGCCGGCACCGGCGAGGTCGCGGACCATCTCGTTCACATCCGGCGCGAGCCACGGTTCCCTGGGATCGCCGCTCCGGCTCTGGTAGGCGATGAACCAGCGACTGTGCCCGATCCGTTCGGCGACGAGCCGGGCCGACGCGGCGACCTGCGCCACGTACGGCGACGCGTCGGCCATGCGCACCGGAATGCTGTGGGCCGTGAACACGAGAGGGGTATCGACGCGCCGCCCGGCCGGGACCGCGGCGAGCGCGGCCGCGGCCCGATCCGCCTGCGCCTCCACAAACCCGGGCGCGTCGTACCAGGGCGCGATATACTCGACCTCCGGTGCGTCGGCGCCGACGCGCGACCGCGCCTCGGCAACGTTCTCCCGATACTGGTCCCAACTCGAATAGCTCTGCTGGGGCGCCATGATGATGCCGGCCGCCCGCCGGACGCCGCGCGAGCGCATCTCGGCGAGCGTCTCGAAGAGGTACGGCGTCCAGTTCCGCATGCCAACGTACACCGGCAGCGTGTGTCCACGCGCCCGCAACATCGCTTCGAGCGATGCCGCCTGCCTGCCCGTCAGCTCGGTCAGCGGCGAGTGCCCGCCAAACAGCTCGTAGTGATGCGCCACCTCGTCGACGCGGGTTTGTGGCACGTGCCGCCCGCGCAGCACGTTGGCGAGGTACGGACGCACGTCCGCCAGGGTATCCGGACCCCCGTACGCAATCAAGAGCACGGCACCGGGCGTCCCGGTCACGCGGTCGGCCTCTCGGACGATCGCAACGGAGCGCTCATGTCGTTCCCCCGCTCAACTCGTGCACCGCCTCGACCATCGCGACGACGTGCTCCCACGGCGTCTCGGGCAACACGCCGTGTCCGAGGTTGAACACGTGGCCCGGGCGCCCGCCGGCCGCTTCGAGCACCCTGCGCACCCCGCGCCGGATTTCACCGGGCGACGCAAGCAGCAGCGCGGGGTCGAGGTTTCCTTGAACCGCCACGCCATCGCCGAGCCGATGCCACGCCTGGCCGAGGTCCACGCGCCAGTCCAACCCGATCACATCCCCACCGGCCTCCCGCATCAGTTCCAACAACCCCGCGGTGCCCGTTCCGAAGTGAATCACAGGCGCTCCGGGTGTGACGGCCGCGATGACCCGCCGCGAATGCGGCAGGACGAACCGGCGGTAGTCGTCCGGCGAGAGGCAGCCGATCCAGCTGTCGAAGAGTTGCACGGCGTCCGCCCCGGCGGCGATCTGACCGTTGAGGTAGCGGACGGTGAGCCCGGCCAACCGATCCATCAGCGCATCCCAGGCGTCCGGATCCGCGTGCATCAGGCGCTTCGTCTCGCGAAAGGCCTGCGACGGCCGCCCCTCGATAAGGTACGACGCCACCGTGAAGGGCGCGCCCGCAAACCCGATCAGCGGGACCCGGCCGCCGAGCCCCTCGCGCGCGAGCCGGACCGCCTCGAAGACGAACGGCACGCCTTCCGCCGGGTCGATGTCCGGCAGTCCCTGCACGGCCTCGCGCGTCCGGATCGGGCGGTGGATCATCGGTCCCTCGCCCCGCACGAACGACAACCCGACGCCGAGCGGCTCGGTGAGGAGCAAGATATCGGCAAAGATGATCGCCGCGTCGACGCCGAGGACTTCGACCGCGCGCACGGTCACCTCGGCCGCGGCCTCGGGAGTCTTGCACAGGTCGAGCAGGCTCATCCGGGCGCGCACGGCCTGGTACTCGGGCAGATAGCGCCCGGCCTGGCGCATCACCCACACGGGCGTGCGCGCAGTGCCCTGCCGACGGCATGCCCGGAGGAACGGCAGGCCGGCGACCGCGTCCACGTCAGCCCCGGGCATCCAGCACCTTCACAATCGATCGAAGACGACGGTAGAGTTGGGCGGTCGCGCGCGCGTCACCGAGGCAGTACCGCGCGAGATCCCGGAGCCGCTCGTCCCGGAATAGGTCTCCGACGGCCGCGCCTCGCACCTCCTCTTTCGGCGACGGAATGCCGAACTGGCGACACCAGAAGTCGAGGCTCCCCGAGACGTTGCGCGCACCCCGAAAGCTCAGCACGTCCACGAGGTCACAGTGGTCCTGGAAGCTGTACCGGTACGGCACCAGGTTTCGGCTCGGCTCGACGCCGAGGATCGCCGATCGGATCATGAGGTATGGGCCGTCGAACGACCGCCCGTTGAACGTCACGATCGTGCCGACCTCGCGCACCAGCCCCCAAAACTCGCGCAAGATCGCATCCTCCGTGCCCTGCAGCATCTGCGCCCGGTCGTCGAGCGCCGCCCATTCCGCGGGCGCGCCCTCCACGAGCACCCGCCCCCGCTCCTCGTCGATGTACCACACGCCGATCATGACGACGCGGCCGGTCCCCGGGTGAAGCGCGAGCCGTTGCGGGACCTCGGCGCGCCGCGACTCGTCCCGCTCGCGTTCGAGCAGGTAGGCACGGACCTCCGGCGCGAGCATCTCCCACTCGTGGCCGACCGTCTCGATGTCAACGGCGATCGCGGGTTTGGGCATCCGCTACCAGCGCGTCACCCACCCGGGGCAATCGCCGGGGCCATGCGAATGTCCGGGGGCTGGAGGCCGTCCCGCCATGCATGGAGCGGACGCACACCCGAGGCGAGCACGGACGATCGGTCGCATCGCGCCTGCGCGCATCTTCCGGGACACGCTTGCACGATAGCAAGCCACAAGACCGGGGTCAACGGGGCCTGCCACGGAGGGCGCGCCACGGGCCGGCGCCGAACCCTGATCGCACCGGCATGGCCGGGAGCGTGCAGCGCCGAGGGAGCGTGAGATCGTGCGGCTGACTGTGCTGGTTGTCCCGAGAGCCAGGGGGACCCGGGTCGAACCGCAGGACGACGGCACCCTTCGCGTCGCCGTAACCGCCCCCCCGCACGAAGGACGCGCCAACGCGGCGCTCGTCGAAGCCCTGGCCGACCACTTCGGCGTTCCGCGGTCCCGCGTCCGCATCGTCCGCGGCCACGGCAACCGGCGCAAGGTCGTGGAGATCGACGGGGCGCGTGCCTAGACCATGATCGAGCCGCCGTTGACGTCGAGACACTGACCGGTCACGAAGCGCCCATCGTCCGACGCCAGGTACACGGCGGCGCGCGCGATATCGTCGGGATCCCCCAAGCGCCGCAGGGGCAGCTCGGCGGCGCGCGCTCGCTGGCGTTCCGGCGGATAGATGTGCCGGTTCATGTCCGTGACGATGCCGCCGGGACAGATCGCGTTGACCGTGATCCCGTGCGGACCGACCTCTCGGGCAAGCGACTTAGTATAGGCAAGCACGAAGCCCTTCGTCCCCGAATAGACGGCAAAATTCTCGCCGCCCGCGTGACCGAGCTGGGACGACAGGTTGATGATCCGTCCCGTCTTGCGCGCCGTCATCGCCGGGAGCAACGCCCGGGTCAGGGTCAGCATCCCGTAGACGTTCACGTCGATCATCTGCGTCCAGGTCGCCGGGTCCTGCGTTGCAAACGCGGACACGTCCATGATGCCGGCGTTGTTCACCAAGATGTCGACGTGCCCGAACGCGCGCAGCGCCTGCTCCGCGATCGACGCGGTATCGGCCGCGCGTGCGATGTCCGCACGCACGACCAGCGCCCGCCGCCCGCCCCGCTCCACGTCGGTCGCCACCGCGACCGCGTCTCGCTCGGCCGCTCGATAGGCGATCACCAGGTCCGCCCCCTCCTGCCCGAACAAGATCGCGGTCGCTCGACCGAACCCTCGACTCCCGCCCGTAACCACCGCGACCTTTCCCGCCAACCTCCCCATCGTCCCCCTCCAGTCTCGGCCCGCTGAGTGGCGGGCAGGCCGCCCGTGCCGCCTCGAGAACCCGCCGGCCCTGGCGGCGTCGACCCAGCGGCATGCGACCTTTCCCGAGCACCGGCGAGGTTCCTCCACCGGCGCCCGGCGCGCCGCTCGCAGGCTCGTCGTGCGAATCGTGTCACATGCATGTCTGAGCCGTTCCAACCGCGGGCAGGAAGGGAACGAGGACGCGCGGACGTATATCTCGCCGTAGGCTCCGGACGCTTGCGTTCAAGGTGCCACCACACGAGAACGGGGAGGGAACAGATCGTGACAACGCCAGATGCGGAAGCGCTCCAAGCAAGGGTCGCGGCGCTGGAGAAGAGGCTCAAGCGCACCTCGATCGGGTGGATCATGACGCTGGTGCTGCTGCTGGTGGGCGGCATTGGGGTTGAGCAGGCGATGTCCCAAGCGCAGTCCCTGCAGGCGAGGCGGCTCGACCTCGTGGACTCCGCGGGGCACACGCGTCTCACCCTCGGGTTCGACACGGCCGGCCGCCCGGGCCTGTGGATGTACGACGACGCGAACAAGAACCGCGTCTTCGTCGGATTCGGCAGTTCGCGGCCGACCCCGCAGGTCACGCTGCAAGACGACACCGGCCGCACCCGGTTGTTCCTGGGGTTTGGCGCCACCGGAAACGTCACTCCGCAGGTCACGCTCTCCGACGAGACCGGCACCGCCCGAATCTACGCGGGGTGGAGTACGGCGGAGAAACCGTTCCTGAACATTACGGACCCGGCCGGCAAGGCACTGTGGACGGCCCCATAGGGCCGTTTACGCCCGCGATGTAGTAAGGGGCATCCGGTGAGGAGGCGCCGCGCAGGGCGCGGTCTCTCCTCACCGACAGACCCCTCCGACATCGGCGTGCCGAACCTCGCCCGCGGCAGCGCGAATGCGGCGTCCCACCCGGACGTGTTGTCGTGACGACTAGGCTCGCCCGCGCGCATCGGTGGACCGGCGTGTGTCTTTTGGCCTGCCTCTTCGGGGCCCTGCCCAGCGTGACGGCGGGCGCGCCCGAGGTCCCGCGGGTCGCCATCGTCGGGGCGGACCTGGCGGACGCACACACCCTTCGGCTCACCATCACGACCGCGCAACTCGACCGCGGGGCGGATCCCCCGATGCTCACGCTCGCCATGCCGACAGGCCCGGTCTCTGTCAGCACGGAGCTCCCGTTGTCCCGCATGCCGAGCCGGTTCGCGATCTTGCTTGACCTCGAGCGCGGCCGCGTCCTCATCGGAGGCATCCTCGTGGGGACGTTCCCGCCGCTCCCTCCGCCCGGCGACAACTTGCGCCTGCCGGTCGCCGTCACCGTCCACGAGGGGTCGCGCGCGGTCACGTCGCGCGCCGTCGCGGAGCTGCTCCTCCCGACCGTCATCGTACCGGGCTATCACAACGAGAGGCTCGACGCGCCCGAAGCCATCCTGGCGGAGATCGAGAAAGCCGGCTACGTCGGCGCCGGCCCTGCGCAAACGGTGTACTGGGCGTCCTACCGGTCGGGGTCGCTCGCGCTCCAGGCCGAGGCCGCGGAAGTCGCGGACTACGTCCGACGGGTCGTCCGTCCCGCCGTCTACGCGTCCCGCATCAACGTCGTGGGCTACAGCGTCGGCGGGCTCGCGGCGCGCTGGAACATCGCCGAGAACGTGGATGGATGGACCCACTTCGTCAACCGGCTCGTGCTCGTCGGGACGCCGAACGAAGGCATGACGATCGCCTACATCGCGGACCGGAGCCTCGCCGGATTCCCGCTCACCGGATGGGCTCATGGCCCGCTCGTCCGCGACCTCTACCCGACGTTCCCGTACTGGCGAGCGAACGGGGGCGAGCCGTGGACGACACCCCCCGGAGGCTCAGGCACGACGCTCGCGCAGCTACGCAGCCGCGACATGCCCGAGTCGGTCCGCGTCTATGTATTGTACGGAAACAATCCGCGAGTTGACGGCTCGGGCTTCGACACCGTGGAGGGAATCACGGGTGCGCTCCCAACGTCCGCGCTCTCGTTCGGACCCGGAGACGGGCTCGTCCTCGCGGCCAGCGCGCAGGGCCTGCCCATTCACGGGGACACCGGCGACCCGGTGCTGCGGCGCCGCACCCTCTGCCGGATCGACGTCGGACCTGTCTATCACACGCGCCTGCTGCGGGTGGCGATGCCGTGGATCGCTCGCGTGCTGCGCGACCGCTGGGACGAAGGAACGCCCGCGTCACCGGCGGTTCGCGCCCCGCGGGATCCGTGTCCCCGCTAGCGTGTTCGCCGGGCAATCACCGCGCGCGGCGGCCGGGCCGAGGCAGCAACGAGCGCCTCCGGTTGCTCGAAGGGGGTGTGCCCCGCACGTTCAGACTCATGGGTCCTGCGTCATGCGCAGAAAGATCTCGACGACCTGCGGGTCGAACTGGTGCCCCGCCTGCGCGCGAATGTACCGGCGGCTGTCCTCCGGGGTCCACGCTGAGCGGTACGGCCGGTTCGACGTCAGCGCGTCCCAGACGTCGGCCACAGCAAAGATGCGTGCCTCAAAGGGGATCTGCTCACCCTTCAGGCCGCGCGGATACCCCGTCCCGTCCCACCGTTCGTGGTGACAGTATGGAATTTCGAGCGCGGGACGCAGATAGGCGATCGAGGATAGGAACTCATACGCGTAGACTGGATGGCGACGCATGACCGCCCATTCTTCCTCTGTGAGCGGCCCCGCCTTCAAGAGAATCCGGTCGGGCACGCCCATCTTTCCGATGTCGTGAAGCAGCGCCCCTCGACGGATCTGCGCCAAGTCAGGATCCGGCACGCCCATCTCCCTGGCCAGCCGCAGGGTCAGCTCGGCGACACGCTGCGTGTGCCCCTCGGTCTCCTCATCGCGCAGATCGAGGGCGCGCGACCATCCCTCGATGGTGCGGTCGTACGCCAAGATCAGGTCGGTGTTGGCGCGCTGGAGACGCTCGAACAACGTGGCGTTGTCGATCGCAATCGCGGCTTGGCCGGCGAGCGCATCGAGAAAGTCGATCCAGCCCTGGTCGGGCGTAAGCGCCTGCCGGTGGAACACCTCGAGCACGCCGACGACCTGGCCTTTGGCCAGCAGCGGCACCGCGTGGTACGCGTGAAACCCTTCCTCGGCGAACCCGGGGACGTCCGCGAACTCGCCCGGTTCGAGCCGTAGGTCCACCGCCACGCGCCTCCGCTCCGCGGCGACGCGGTCCGCGTAGCCTTGGCCCAGATGCCCGCGGACGCGCTCCAGCGTTTTCGCACGGAATCCGTGACCGCCGCCGTAGCGGACGACACGGCCGCCGCTGTCGCAGATGAGCACGTCCGCGGCGTCCACCCGGAGCAGCGGGACGAGCTTGTCGAGAAACACGCTGAGCGTGACCCGCAGGTCCAGGCTGGCGGTGATCGCGAGGTCGATCTCGCGGAGCGCCTGCAGTTGGGCAAACCGGCGCGCCGCGTCATCATACAGCCGGGCGTTCTCGAGGGCGGTCGCGAGCTGATGGGTATACGCCCGGAAGAACGCAAGCCGGTCGTCGGTAAACGACCCCGGCGTATCGCCGTACAACGCGAGGATGCCAAACGTACGGGTGCGGCTGACGAGCGGAAACACCGCACCGGTGCGCAGGCCCGCGGCCAGCAGGGCGGGCCTCCACGGCGGTTGTGTCGGCGCCTGCTCAAAATCTGGGACCACCATGGCCTCTCCGGTGTCCAGGGCCCTCGCGAGCGGGCCCGCGTCATGCACCGTCGCCCATTGGGGCACGATCAGCGCGGGCAGGGTGGCGCTCGCCGGAGCGTGGGCCACGAGGCGTGGGGTCCCATTGTCGGCGAACGTGGCGAGCCACGCCAGCGACATGCCGAACGCGTTCACGCATGTCGCGGTCGCATCGGTGGCGAGGCGCTCGAGATCCAGGATCTCGGCCATTCGCTGCGCGCTCTCGTAGAGCCCCCGAAGGTTGCTCAGTTCCTGGGCGAGCTGTTGAGACAGTTGCGTGCGGTGGATCGCGTTGCCCGCCAGATCTGCGACCGCGGTGAGGATGCGGACGTCCCGAGGGGAGAACCCGTGCAGCGCGGTGTCCCGCGTTCGCGCCACCACCACCGCGCCGATCACTCGCTCGCCTTCACGCATCGGCACGGCGACACACGGTCCCATGAGCCCTCGGAAGCGCGCGCCGGCGGACTCGGCGGCGAGATCGCGCGTGACGTAGGGCGCGCCGGTCTCAAGGGCCACGCCGGACGCGCTGGCGCGGGCGGGAAATGTCCCGCCACGCGGCGTGATCTCGATCCCCTGGGTGCTCATACACCGAAGCGTCGCCCCGTCGGGATCGAGCAGCACGAGCGAGCTGTGATCGCCGCGGAGCAACACATCCGCGCACTCGGTGATCAGCGCATACGCCTCGTCCAGGGTGCCGATGCCGCGCAGCGCTGTGCCCAGTTTGTGCAGCGCCTCCATTTCGCGCGCGTGGGCCTGCACCTCGTCGAGCAGTCGCAGGCGCTCGGCTACGGCTCCGATCTGGCCTCCCAGCGCTTCCACCAACTGGATCTCCTGGGGCAGCCAGCGGCGGGGATGGGACATTTCGATCGAGAACCCGCCGATCGGTCGCCCGTTCGCAAGGAGGGGCGCCACCAGCGACGCGCGGAGACCGTGGCGCTGCATCACGGGGGCGAGCGCGTCGGCCATCGGGCCCGCGGCGCGTGTCCAGTCCTCCACCGCCTCCACCCGCGCAGGCTCGAGCCCGGCTCTCGCAGCCGCCGCCACTACCTCGGCGTCGAACTCGGGCGAGTGATGGCGCCCAACGTGGATGTCTCGCCCGAGCCAGACGCCTCCCTGCTCGCCGTCCAGCGCGGTGAGCACGCGGTCCAGCAGCGTGTCGAGGAACGTGCGAAGATCGGCCGCGCTGGCGGCAGCCGTGACGACGTGGTTCAGTGCCTCGAGATGCGCCATCGCCTGCTTGCGCTCGGTGATATCGGTGATCGCGCCTTCGTAGTACAGCGCACGGCCGGTGGCGTCGCGGATGGCGCGCGCGTTCGTCCGCACCCAAAAGCGCGTCCCGTCGTACCGCTTCAACTGGCACTCGAAGCCGGTCACGACCTCCTCGCGTTCCAGTCGGGCCCGCCAGTGCGTGCGGACCGCAGGATCCACGTAGATGTCGACCGCGGGCGTCGCCAGAAGTGCAGCTCGGCTCGGGTATCCTAACATGTGAACGAACCCCGGGTTCACGTCGAGCACTTCTCCAGTGGGGGAGGCGCGGTACAAGCCGACAGGCACGTCTTCAAACGTCTTCGTCGCCGTGGCGTCCTGCACCACCGTCAGCACGGCGTCGCGACCCGCCACCTCCACGTGCCGCGAGACGGCGGTGACGCGGATCGTCTCCCCTCCGCGCCGGCGATGCTGCCATACCTCGGCGCGTTGCGGCTCCCCCTTGCGCAGCGCCGGGTCGCGGAGGCGGGGGCGATCTTCGTCGAGGACGATCTCAGTGATGGACATCGCGAGAAACTCATCGCGAGCGTATCCGTAGTACGCAGTAGCGCTCTCGTTCACTTCCAGCACGCGGAAGGTCTCCAGGTCGTATACCCACATCGGCAGTGGGTTCTTATCGAAGAACGTGCGGAAACGGCTCCCGTGCGCTACCTTGGCGGGGCGTTGCTGGGCATGTTCCGACTCCGGCGCCGACGTGCCGCCGAGCGCGTGCGGCACGTGCGTCGGATCTGGGTTATCGGTCCGCGTCACCGCCGGTGCGTCCCTGCCGGGAGGCTCCTGCTCCGGCCCGGTGCTCCTCGCGCGCCGTTGAGGTACCATCAGGCGGCCACCGGATTCCTCGAGAACGAATCCGACGCATCGCCGCCAGCGAACCTGTGAAGTTGCAGATTGTGCCTCCGAGTCTGGTCCGCCTTGACGCGTGGACGCACGGCCAGTCCCTCGACTTCGTTTATGCCCGCTCCACACCTACGGTAGACTCTCGCGCGACCGGGAGAGGGTCCCGAACACTGCAGCTCTAAGCCCCGAGCGAACGATGCACACCGCGCGGCCCCCAGTATGCGAGCCCCGCATCGGATGGCGGGTCGTCGGCTACGCGTCGATCGAGATGTCGCCAGGCTCGACCCAGGCTGAGGCGTCAACCTGCGGGGAACGCAGCTGAGCCAGGATGCCGCCGTCCACGTATATGACCTGGCCGGTGATAAACGTCGCCTCACCGGATGCGAGAAACGCGACGCATGCCGCGACGTCCTCGGCCGTGCCAGGTCGACCGAGGGGAATCCCCTCCGTCATGCGGGTGACGACCTCGGGGGACCACGCGTCCCAAGTTTCGGTGCGGATGGCAGCCGGCCCGACCGCGTTCACGCGGATCCCGTAGGGGGCGAGATCCACGGCCATCGCCCGAGTCGCCGCCTCCACGGCGCCCTTCGCGGCGTCATATGCGACCATCAGGCGCTGGGCCCGAACCGCGCCCGCGGAACTGATGTGAATAATGCAGCCGGCACGCTGCCGCACCATCAGCGCCGCTGCCTGCCGGCTGCAGAGGTAGACGCCTTTCAGGTTGACGGCGATGAGTTCGTCCCAGTAGGCCTCGTCGGCCAGAAGAAAGTGGCGGGGCACGTCAACCAACGCCGCATTGTTGACCAGGATGTCCACCCGACCCCACCGGTCTCGGATGGCACGAAACATCTCCGCGACCTGGGATGACGAAGAGACGTCCGCGACATACCCCATGATGTCAGCCGAGCGCCGAAGGTCCTCCTCAACGGCGGTGACGGCGGAAGGGACACGATCGTTGACGACCACGCGGGCCCCCTCCTTCGCCAGCCGCCTCGCGATGCCGTACCCGATGCCCCGGCCGGCGCCGGTCACCACCGCTACTGCGCCTGCGAGCTGCATATGCGTTGTCTCCTTCCACGATGCCCGCACGCCGCTCGGATGTCTCGACCGAGAGCGACGTCGTCTGCCCCGAGTGACGATGCTTGTGGCTCTCCTCCGGACCCCTCCTATCCTGAGAGATGCATGGATCCTCGTTCCGACTCCGGGCACGTCGCACGAGATGTGATCACCTCGGGCGGTCCCGGGCGTCGTCGTCAACGTCGGAATACGCGCGCGCACCGAAGCGCGCAAACCATGTCTCAAGCGCCGCATACAGCGCTTCGTACGCTGCCGCGTGTTGCACGTAGTAGGCGGCCGCGGTGGGATCCGGATCCCACCGCGCGATATCGGGATTCCTCGTCTCCGACGCCACCAACGGATCGTCCCACGTGCCGACGGCACGGCCCGCAAGCAAGAACGCCCCCATGGACGCGGCTTCGGTATCCGCGACCGCGACCCCGGGCATGTTGCACACGTCCTCGATCACCCGCGGCCACACGCTGTGTTGCGCCGGCCCACCGACGAACACGAGCGCGTCGGTGGCCACCCCAGCCTGTCGGAGCACGCCGAGCGCCGCGCGTACCTCGCACGCCACGCCCTCCATCCCGCTTCGCAACAAAGCCTCCCTGCGGGTCGAGAGGGAGAGTCCAGCCACCACCCCAGAGGCGTTCGGGTTCCAGCGCGTTGCCCGGGACCCTCCCAGGAACGGCAGCAACACGAGGCCTTCAGCACCTGGCGCCACCTGCGCCGCGCGGGCCTGCAGGTCGGCTCGCTCGGCCCCGACCAGACCTTGGAGCCAGTCGAGCAGAGCGGAACCGCTGGGGATCCCTTGTTCCGCCACCTCCATTCCCTCGACGGCGGCCGCGGAGAACACCAGACGGTCGTCCGGCACGGGTTTGGAGACCATCGTCGACACGTTCACCGCGGTGCCGAGGCTTACCAGTACGCGGCCGCCAAGGGCCCGCGCCGCGATCACTTCACACGTTCGGTCACCGGCGCCGACGACGACCGGGATCCCGCCGCGCACGCCCAACGCCCGGGCGGCCGCCGGTGACAAACGGCCGGGCGCGGCATGTGACGGCATCACTTGCGGAAGCTGCGCGCCCGTGACGCCGCTGAACTCGAGTACGTCGGGCCACCACCCCGCATCGCGCCGCCACCAGAGCGTGCGCGACGCCAACGAGGGATCCGTTATCGGCATCCCGGTCAGGTGGAAGTACAAGAAATCTCTGGGCTGCAACAACCAGCGGGCCGCGCGGAGCAGGTCAGGATGATGTCGGCTCAGCCACGCCATCTTGCAAGCCGTGAAGTTGGCGTCGGGGCGATGTCCGGTCAGGCGCTGGACATCGGGGAACGCGGCCGCAAGGGCCCGGGCTTCCCGCGTCCCGCGGCGGTCCATCCACATCATGACCGGTGCCAATGGCACTCCGTCGGTGTCCGTGAGCGCGACGGCCTCACGACACGACGTCAGGCTGATGGTATCGATGGCCACACCTGCAGCGGCCTCCCGCCCGGCATGCACGGCCGCGTCCCACCACACCGCGGCATCCTGCTCGGCGAGACCCGATGCCGGCCGGTGCGTCGTGAGTATCCGTGAGGCACGGCGAAGGACGCGGCCCGTTTCCGCATAGGCGGTCGCCTTGCAGGTGCTCGTCCCCAAGTCGATCGCAAGGATCTCAGGCACTGAGTGGCCGGCGGCGCCACGGCGCGGACGATCCCGCCCCTTCCGCTCTCCTCCCCCGCAGGTTCACCGCGCCGACACGCCCGACGTCACCGGCGCCCGGAACCGGCGGTCCCGCTGGCGCGGTCCAACACGGCGCGGATGAACGCGTACCCCTCGCGATACTGATCCTCGAGATCTGCCACCCCGCCGACGTCGATGCCCACGTAGCCGTCGAACCCTTGCCTCAGAAGGCCGCGGACGACACCCTCCCAGTCCACCGCCCCTCGCCCCGGCGCGAGATGGGCGTTGTCGCGCCCATCGTTGTCCGACGCGTGGACGTAGAACACACGGCGTCCGAGCTTCTCGACGGAAAGCGGGAGAAGCTCCTTCTGCGCATTGAGGTGGCCGGTGTCCAGCACGGCGCCGAAGGCATCGTCGCGCACGTGATCCATGAGCCGAAGCAGACCGTCGGTGTTGCTGACGATTTCGCCGACCCGCGGCTCCATCGCAAGCCGCAGTCCGGCGTCCCGCGCGATCGCGGCGCAGGCGCGCACCGATTCCACCAGCGCATCCCACGTCCGCGTCCAGGAGAACGTGTCTGGGATGCGCACGTCGAAGCGCCGTTGAAACTCGATCGCGCCGCCGTACGGCTGATGCGCCACGAACTCGATCGGCGGTGTGTAGCTGTCCACTTGGATCAGCGGAGACGCAAAGTACACGGTGAGCTCCGCCGCCAGTCGGAACAGATCCAGGGCGTGGCGGCGGCGCGCGGGATCGGGATCAACCAGCTCCGGCAGAACGGGACAGAAGTTCATGACGCGCACGCCCAGGTCGGCGCACCGCGCGCGAAGATTCGCTCGATCCGCTGAGACGGCCCGGAGGTTCTCCTCTCGAACACCCTCGAGCTCGACCGCGCCAAACCCCAGGGCGGCCATCTCGGTGAGGGCTTTGTGCGTGTCGGGGATCGATGGTGGATAGCCGTACTTGCTGATCGCGTAGAGCCAACAGCAATTGACGTTCATACATGACCCTCCTTCAGACTCTGAAGCATCTCGAGACACGCGTTCTGCACCATCTCCCCCGCCCCGAGGGCGAACTGTGTGGCGACCGCCTCGTAGCCGCCGGACTCGCAGGCTTCCCGCGTCGGCAGATACCCGACCGATCCGTTCGCCAAGCCGAGCACCAACGTGTGGAGGAAAGGCGATCGTGCCTTGACGGCGAGGCCCAGCTCGACAAAGAGCTCCCCCGGGATTCCGACGAGCGCGAGGTCCCCCACGCGCACCGTCTGGAGCTCCGCCGTCACGCCCGGGGCAGTCGCAGCAGCTCGCCGACGGGCGACACCGAGGTGAACCGCGGCGTGGAAGCGCCGAATCTTCGCGGCGGTAGCGGCGTTCGGGTCCGCTCCCAACGCGACCAGACGGCCGACTTCCCGATCCGCGGCCGCCAGCGCCGCCTCCGCGGCGGCTGGGGGCGGCGTCTCTCGAAACGGCAGAAACACCTCGCACGCGGTCGCCGCGATGGGGCCGCTCAGCCCGACCATGGGACCGGCCAGCACTTTGATCACCTCGCCGGCCAACCGGTGTCCCAGGCGGCGTGCGCGCGCAAACGTCCGCCCGGGGATCGGCGCCCCGATCCCGCTCAGATCCGCGGAGTGGCCGGTGTTCACGTCTCCCTCGGCCCCATTGGTGAACATCGCCAGGGTGCGCGGTCCCTCAACGGCTTCGATCGCGCGACGCGCGAAGCCGGGGTAGTCGGCCGAGATGCACAGGTTGTCGGGGCCGAGGACGACCGGATGACAGGTGTAGTTGACGAGCACACAGGCCCGCTCCCCGCCGCGGAGCCGCGCGGAGACCACGCCCACGAGTGGGTCCACGGGATGGCCGTCCGGATGACGGCGGTTGACCCCAACGCCGTCGACGGTCCCGAGCCCGAACTCGACGTCGGCGTCAACGCGGCCGCGCCACGCCGCCTCGGCGCACCCCGCCAGGGCGCGCCGCCACATCTCGGTCAGGCTCCGGTCCGGGCCTCCGGGCGTGTACGTTCCCTCGAGGTCGGGTGCGGAGTGCGTATGCGTGGCGCACGCCAGGATCCGCTCCCGAGGGATGCCGGTGGTCTGCGCGATCGCCGCGCGAACGGCATTCGCGAACGCCGTCGGGAGTTGAAGCACGTCGACCGCCAGAATCACGACGGCGCCGGAGGGATCGTCGAGGACGAGGCAGCGTGCATCCAGCTCGTCGTGAACACCCCGCGCTGGGTCCGTCCGGGCATCGTACCCCGCCAAGTACGTGCCGATCGGAGGGGTGATCGTCACACGATAGCATCCCGCCCGCAAGAGTGTGCGCCCCCTTTAACCCTTCAGGCCGGTGAGCGCCACGCTCTCGATGATGCGCCGGCGGAGAATGAGGAAGATCACCAGCATCGGCAGCACGCTGACCACCGAACCCGCCATGAGCTTCCCGTAGTCGCTGCTGAACCGAAACTGAAACGCCGTGAGGCCGACCTCCATGTTGAACAGGAGCTGGCTGTTCGCGATCAACAGCGGCCAGATGAAGGCCGCCCACATCTGAATGAAGGCAAAGATCCCCACCGCACCGAGCGCCGAGCTCGAGAGCGGGGCGATCACCCGAAAGAGGATCCACCACTCGGACGCGCCGTCGACACGCGCGGCCTCCAACAACTCGGTGGGGATCGCGGACGCGATGTGTTGTCGCATGAGAAAGATGCCAAAGCTCATGATGAGGTAGGGCAACACAATACCCTGGTAGGTGTTGATCCAGTTGATGGGTATCAGTTGAATATAGAGCGGGATCATGTAACTCTCGAACGGGACGATCGCCGTCGCGATGACGAGCATGAACAGCAACGCACGCCCCGGAAACGTGTACTTGGCGAAGATCGCGCCGGCGACGAGCGACGTCACCGCAACGCTGATGGTCGCGACGAGGGACAACGCTGCGCTATTGAGGAAGAACCGCCCAAATGGGGCAACCTGGAAAATCCCGGTGTAGTTCTCCAACGTGGGGGCCCGCGGCAGCAGATGCGGCGGCCAGATGGGGATTTCCGCCGGCGGCTTGAACGACGTCGAGAACATCCACAGCATCGGCAGAATCATGAGGATGGCGCCAAGCGCGAGCACCACGTGCGACGCGGCGCTGAGCGCCCACGCGCCAGCGCGCCCGAGACGCCGCGGGCCGGCCGGCCGCCGCATCTACGTTTCCTCCCCCCGCACGAAGCCGAACTGGAACGCCGTCACCACGAGCACGATCATCGTCAGAATGACCGCCTCGGCGGAGGCGTACCCCATATGGAAGTACGAGAACGCATTCTGATAGATATCGTACACGAGGACACGGACCGCGTTCCCGGGCGCCGACTGCGACCCCAAGGTCATGACGTAGACTTGCGTGAACACGTTGTAGGAGTTGATCGTCGCCGTGACCAGCACATACAGCAGGATCGATTTCAACAACGGCAGCGTAACGAAGCGAAACCGCTGCCACGACGTCGCGCCGTCGAGGTCCGCCGCTTCGAGGTAGACGAGCGGAATGTTACGGATCCCCACCAGGAACAGAATCAGATTGTAGCCGAGGATCTTCCACACGCTCATGATGATCAGCGCCCACAACGCGATCCGGGAGCTCGTCAACCACGGGATCGGCTTGACGCCGACGAACGACAGCGCATAGTTCAAAATGCCGTAGTTGTAATCGTAGATCCACTTCCAGGCGATCGCCATCGGCACCATCGGGGTGATCACCGGTAGAAAGTAGATGGCTTGATAGAAAACCCCGACCCGGGTTGTCCCGGACAGGAACATCGCGAGCGGGAGCGAGATCACGGTGCTGACGACCACGGTCGCGAGTGAGTAGATCGTGGTGTTCTTGAGCGCGGTCAAGAAGTTGGCGTCGTGCGTCAGCGACACGTAGTTGGCGAACCCGACGAACGGTTTGTGTAGACTGATCAGATCCCATTGATAGAAGCTCAGGATCAAGCTCCACGCGATCGGGAAGACACGGATGTACGCGAACAGCGCCAGGATCGGAACCAAGGCCACGTAACAAAAGCCCGTCAGCCGCCATTGACGACGCGACGGCCAGACCACACCTCCGCGCTTGACGACCGCCAGGGATTCAGCAGGCATCGCGGTCCGGGGGGAGGACTCCCGCCTCCCCCTGAACGCTTCTCACGCCGTCCCGTACAAGCCCGCGGTCTTGAGGATCCCGTCCGTCTCCGCAGCCATCGTGTGGATCGTCGCGGCCACCTTCGTCGGGTTGTTGTTCAGGCTCGGATCGACGTACGCTTCCGCCAGCCGATCGGCCAGCTTGGTTTCGATTTCGTCCCACGCGGACATCACAGGCTCCACGTAAAAGACGATGCCTTTGGGAGGAGCCACGAAGACCTGAAACTGCGGCGTCTTGGCCAGCAACGGTTTCCAGTCCACGTCCCGTCGCTCGGAGACCCACCCGGTCATCGACGTCAACTGGACCGCGTTCTGCGCGTTCGTCAAGAACTTGAGGAAGTCCCACGACACGCTCTTGTTGCCGCTCTTGCCGTTCACGTAGATGCCCCACGGCTGCAGTAGCATCTTGTACGGACCGGCCGCGGTCCAGCGGGGGATCGGAACGACGCCGTAATCCAGCGTCGGATTCTTCTGCTGGATCTCACCAATGACCCAGGCCTCCCGGAAGAACATGGCGGTCGTGCCGGCTACGAACGCATCCGCATCGTGCGGAATCTTCGGATCGTCGATCTTATACTTCTGGACCGCATCGACATAGAACTGCAGAGCGGCCCGACCGGCCGCGTTGTCATAGTTGTTGTGGTACTTGCCGCTCGCGGTCTTCCCGATCAACGACCCGCCAGCCGGTTCCAGCACGAACCGGAACTTCTCGGCGATACCGCTGCCTTGACCCGAGAGACGGAGGCTCAGGCCGCTTCGGGTCATCTTCCCCGTAGAGTCGACCTTGGTGAGCTTGCGCGCCGCTTCAACCACCTGGGGGAACGTCGATGGCGGCGCGGCAATCCCGGCCTCCTTCAACAGCGACTTGTTGTAGAACATCGACGCTCGGCTTCCATCCTGGAGAGGCAGCCCGTAGTACTTGCCCCCGATGTTGAAAAACTCGACGACGGATGAATCCCACGCGCCGCTCTTCATGTACTGCACCACGTCGGGCGGATTGGGATCGAGGAGTCCGCCGTCAATGAATTTCACGCTGATGTTCGTGCCGATATCGTAGATGTCGGGACCGGTACCAGTCGGCACCGCCGCCGAGAGCTTCGTCTCGGCCTCACGCAGCGACGTACTGAAAACGTTGACCGCGACGTTCGGATGGGTCTTAGCGTAGCCGGCCGCCACGCCCTTATAGAACGGCACCAGTTCTGGATACCCGGTCCACAGAGAGAGCGTCACCGTTGACGCCGCAAACGACGTTCTCGCGAACCCCAACCCTCCTGCGGTCGCCAGGCCCGTCCCCGCGGCGAGCTTCAGAAACGTCCTTCGATCAACTGCACCGCTGTGGCCATCGCTGTTCATCCGTCCCACCTCCCACATGGCACTCTCGATTCCCGTGCGAACGCGCGCCCGCCAACTTCCACGGCAGCGTTGCTCACGACGCCACGAAACGTCACCCAGGCGCCGCGCCCGCGAATCCGGCGGCTTGGCCCGCGCACCCGAGGGTCCGCAGACGATCGATGACGTCGTCTCGAATCACGCGGTGGGCGGCCTCCAAGATCGTAGGGAACTCCGCCGGGGTGTCCGCGAGCGCCGCGCCGATCGCGCCAACCGCGAGGGCGGCAAA
>Ga0070735_10001339_pt1 | contig 23977 bp, 18 predicted proteins | sample Coa_R1_FD_66443 | JGI IMG/M metagenome (GOLD analysis project Ga0070735, IMG submission 66443) | Surface soil microbial communities from Centralia Pennsylvania, which are recovering from an underground coalmine fire - Coalmine... | ecosystem: Environmental > Terrestrial > Soil > Unclassified ...
CTGATCCGGCGTCAACCGGATTTCCATCGTGTAAATGTAATCAGCCATTCGCTTTCAGGCGGCTGTCAGGCCTTGGCCTTGGTCGGTTCGTTGCACGAAACCCCGACGGGGGATGGCCGGACTACCGAACTTTCCACAGGATTTCCACAGGCCGGCGCAAAGCTATCGATCAAGGCCTGAGCCACGGTGAGGCAAGTGGCTAAAAATAAGATACTTATACAAATTGGAAACTCTGCGGCAAGCTCAAGAAAATAACACACAGTTTACATTTTGGCTACTGCCAAGGCGGATTCCGGGAGAAATTGGCGGAAAAGTGCGAGAATCGATGCGGACGCGAGCCAGACGCCCGTTTTGTGCGTCGCCGAAGACGCGACGCAACCGCCTCGGTTCGCCCAGATCCTTCGGCGGAGAAAGTATGTCCGTCTCAGGATGACAAACCGCGATGCCATCCACCCATAAGAAAGTGATTGTCCGAAAGATGGACCGGGATTCGGTCTCGGGATACGTGTCTCCGGCGCAGATCGTGCATGAGGGCAAGGTCGAGGTGCTGAATACGGCCGGGACGGTGATCTCGATCGATCTGCGGGAGATCAAGGGCGTGTATTTTGTGCGGGAGTTTGGCGATTCGGAGTCGCTGACGCGAAAGACGTTTACGACGCGTCCGCGGACCGAGGGCCTCTGGGTGCGGCTGCGATTTAAAGACAGCGAGGTGCTGGAAGGATTGATGCCGGCCGACCTGCTGCAGAGTTCGCCGGAGGGGTATCTGGTGAATCCTCCGGACCAGCGGGCAAATACCCAGAGGATTTTTGTGCCGCGGACGGCGCTGGAGTCGTTGACGGTGCTGGCAGTCATCGGGGCGACGCGGCGGTCGCGGCGTCCGGAGGATCAGCGGCAGGTGACGATGTTTGGGGAGTCGTGAGCTACGAGCAGTGAGCAATGAGCGATGAGTGGGCCAGCGGCTGGTGGATAGTGATTATTGATCGTCAGGCTGCGGGAATTTCTGATTACTAACCACTATCCACTTTTCGTTGGCACTTCTTCTCTTCCCTTCTGCTTGCGCTGTTTCTGTCTACAATTTGTTTCCACTGAATTAATCGGGTCGTAGGCGAGCCGGGCGTCATCCAAGAGAAAATCTGATGTGAAGGAGTGTCCTCGATGAGCAGCGTCGCAATTTTGCAATCACTCAAAGAAAGCATCGTGGCGGCGAATGTGAAAGCTGTGTACGGAGAGCCGATCGCGGCTCAGGGAAAAACGATCATTCCGGTGGCCAAGATTATTTACGGATATGGCGGGGGCGCGGGAACAGGCGGCGCAGGCAATTCTATAGCTCGCGGCGAAGGAGGGGGTGGGGGAGGAGGCGCGCGCGCGATCCCGGTGGGCGTGGTGGAAGTGAGCGATCAGGGGACGCGGTTTGTGCCGATCAGCGACCGAAGGAAGCTGGCGGGGGCGGTGGCTATGGGGATTGGGTTGGGGATTTGGATGGGGTGGTGGAGACGGTAGGATGCCGATCTGGATGGGACTAATGTGGGTGCCTCAACCACAGGAGTATCATCGATAAGAAATAAGACTGGCCGATACACGGCGGTGGTTAAGCGGAGCTGTTGCCACGACTCGTGACATCCTCTAAACAGGTGAACGCCGGCGAAAGTAACCCTTGGCTGCCAGTGTTCTGGTGCTTTCCAGCATTGGTGGCATTCGGGCTTTTTCTTCTCTCCTTTCCAATAGATCGTGAAGTCCCATTCTGGCCGCACTTACAAATTGTGGAGCTTTTCGCCATTTGGTTCGTCTTCGTCGCTCCCGCGTCCACTCTAGCAGCAACAGTCCTGCTAATAGTGCGTCGCCGTCACACCACCTCATTGCCTAAATTGGTCGGGTGGCTCGCGATTGCCGTCAGTATCCTTGCCAATGCTTTTGTACTGCTTGGGATGGCTGGATAGGAAGGCTCGTCAGCACTATCCTTCGCGCTTTGATTTCAGGATCAGTCACTTCTCAACTATTGTGCGCTCAGGGGTGTAGTACATAAGCCGTGACGGTATTGCCCAGTCGGCCTTGGGGCCCAGCCTTCTCCATGCTTGCGGACGAGTTATGCTGCGCGATTTTTGCATAGATTAAGTGATTACTATCACGTTACTGGCTGATCTCCGACTTACCCTGAATTTCGTTGTAAACGCCCAAGCAATGATGTAACGTTTGGGGTCCACGGGCCTCTGGCCAAAGTAGAGACGATGCGGACCGTCCCAATCCTTCCTCCCCGTCCGGTCGTTCTCGTGTGGGCAAGTACTGTCCTTGTCGAGGTGTGTCCATGCCATTCTTCGTTTCTGTGTCTGCTCCGAAAGTGTATTTCCGTTCTATTTTCTCTCTAGTAACCATCTTGTGCTCATTGTGCGCGGGAGTGGTCGCGCAGCAGGCTGAGCAAACTGGCGCGGTGGCGCCGCGTCCGCTAATCACGCAGGCAATCGATGAAACGCAGTTGACGACGCTGAAGGGCAACGTGCATCCGCTGGCGCGTCCGGAGTTTGATTTGGGGACGGCTCCGGCGAGCTTGCCCATGGAGCGCATGCTGCTGGTGCTGAAGCGCAGCCCGGATCAGGAGACGACGCTCCGACAATTGATTGACGATCAGCAGGACAAGAATTCTGCGAACTATCACAAGTGGATGACGCCGGAGCAGTTTGGCGCGCAGTTCGGGCCGACGGACAGCGATATGCAGACGATCACGACATGGCTGCAGTCGCACGGGTTCCAGGTGGGAGCGTCGAAGGGACGAACGGTGCTGGAGTTCTCGGGATCGGCGAGCCAGGTGACGGAGGCGTTCCATACGTCGATCCACAAGTATCTGGTGAATGGCGAGCAGCACTGGGCGAACGCGACGGACCCGCAGATTCCAACGGCGCTGGTAGGAGCGGTGGCGGGAGTGGAGTCGATGAACAACTTCCCGCGCAAGCCGATGCATGTGGTGGGGGGAACGTTTCAGCGGGACAAGTCGACGGGAAAGGTCGAGCCCATGCAGCCGATGTTCACGTTTCCGACCGGATGCGTGGAGAATAATGCGTCAAGCAATCCGTGCTTTTACGGCGTAGGGCCGTACGATTTCGCGACGATTTATGACGTGCTGCCGCTGTGGAACAGCGGGATTAACGGGACGGGACAGACGATCGCGATTGTCGGCGAGACGAACATCAATATGCAGGATGTGACCGACTTCCGATCGCTGTTTGGTTTGCCGGTGAATAATCCGAATGTCATTGTTAACGGGCCGGATCCGGGGATCGGGCCTGATGAGATCGAGGCGGATCTGGACCTGCAGTGGTCGGGCGCGGTGGCTCCGAATGCGACGATCGATTTTGTGGTCTCGCAATCGACGGAGACGACGGCGGGAATCGACCTGTCGGCGGTGTACATCATCGAGAACAACCTTGCGCCGGTGATGAGCGAGAGCTACGGCTATTGCGAACTGGGATTGGGCACGGCGGGCAATCAGTTTTATAACGCGCTCTGGCAGCAGGCAGCGGCGGAGGGGATCACCGTTTTCATATCAGCGGGCGATAACGGTTCGGCGGGTTGCGACAATTTCAACGCGCAGCCTCCGTCTCCGGCGCAGTACGGGCTGCAGGTCAGCGGGTTCGCTTCGACGCCCTATAACATTGCGGTCGGCGGAACGGATTTCAACGACTTCAGCAATCCGGCGGCGTACTGGAGCACGACAAATAATTCGACGACGCAGGCTTCGGCGTTGAACTACATCCCCGAAATTCCGTGGAATGATTCGTGCGCGAATCCTATCTTCTCGACGGTGGGGTTCAGCACAAATGCCGAGACGAACTGCAACAATTCGCAGCTGAGCAATTTCGTGATTCCGCTGGGAGGATCGGGCGGAGCGAGCAATTGCACGACGCCGAGCGGGAGTTCTCCGGCGAATTGCGCGGGCGGGTACGCGAAGCCGACGTGGCAGTCGGGACAGGGCGTTCCGGCCGATGGGAAGCGCGACATTCCGGACGTGTCGCTGTTTGCGAGCAGTGGGTTCCTGGGGAGTTTCTACATCGTTTGCAGTTCGGACCAGACGAATGGGACCTGCAACCTGAATAATCCGTACCAGTATTTTCTTGGGGTTGGCGGAACATCGGCTTCTTCTCCGGCATTTGCCGGAATCATGGCGCTGGTGAACCAGCAGACCGGGCAGCGCCAGGGGAATGCGAACTACATCTTCTACAAGTTGGCGACCCAGCAGCCAACGGCATTCCACGACATCAATACCGGGACGAATGCCATGCCGTGCCAGACGGGTACCACAAACTGCACGACCAAGACGACTGGCGACGCGTACGGGATTCTGGGCGGATACAGCGCTGGAACAAAATACGACCAGGCGAGCGGATTGGGATCGGTGGACGCGAACGTTCTGGTGACGAAGTGGAATTCGGTGACGCTGCTGCCTTCGACGACGACGCTGACGAATGTTTCTCCGTTGACGGTGACGCACGGGCAGGCGGTGAGTTTCACGGCGACGGTGAAGCCGCAGTCGGGCACGGGTACGCCGACGGGGCTTGTTTCGCTGGAGGGAGGAGCCAGCAGCAGCAGCGACGGAATCGCCGGCTTCAGCCTGACGAACGGAACATTCACTGGAAGCACGGATATGCTGCCGGGAGGAACGTATACGCTGAAGGCGCATTATCCGGGGGACTCGACCTATGCCGCAAGTGATTCGACCGGCGTGAGCGTAACTGTGAATAAGGAGAACAGTTCGCCGCAGGTGTTCCTGGTGACGTTCGACAGCAGTGGAAACATTCTGAACGGCAATACGACGACTGCGGGGTATGGAACGCCTTATCTGCTGCGCGTTAACGTCGATAATGCCGCCGGGAAATTGTGCAATCCGGTGGCGACGACGGGCGCGACGGCATGCCCGAGCGGAACCTTGACCCTGACGAGTAATGGCACTTCGCTTGATGGCGGAACGTATACGCTGAACAGTTACGGGTACGCTGAAGATCAGATTGTGCAGCTGCCGGGAGGAACGGACTCGGTAAAGGCAGCTTATGCAGGAGACAGCAGCTTCAATGCGAGTTCGACGACAACCGCAATCGCGATCACGCCGGCGACTACGACAATTACGCAGCCGAGTGTGAGCTTCGCGTATGTGGGCTCTTCAGCAACGTTGCAGGCCACTGTGAACACCACCAGCAACGGGGCGGGGCCGACCGGAACGGTCACTTTCTCTGCGAATGGAACGGCGCTGACGGGCTCAGCCACTCTGAGCCCACTTTCAGGGGGATCCAATTCGTACGCATCGGCGCTGGCAACTCTGGTGACCAACACGAATGCGTTCCCGACGGCGGGGAGCTACACCATCACGGCGGCATATTCCGGAGACACGAACTACACGACTTCCACGTCCCCGGCCGACAATATCACTGTCAAATATCCTGCTCTGGGCGCGTCTTTGACTCCTTCGAGCCAAACTGTAAACGCAGGTGCAAACGCCAGTGTGACGGCACTTTTCGACAGCTCAAACAAGACGGTCTATCCCACGGGAACGGTTACTTTCACGCTTCTGGGAAATGGAACCTCGACTACGTTCGGACCTGTGGCTTGCACGAACGCGACGGACAGCTCGGGATACTACGCGTGCCAGGTTGCGGCGAGCATCCCTGTGCAGTACAGCGTCTCCATTCAGGCTCAGTACAGCGGGGATTCAAACTATCCGCAGCAGTCGTCTGGATACGTGAATGTGAATGTGCCTGATTTCTCCCTCAGCTACCCCGTGGGCAGCGTGACGCTGCAAGAAGGGCAGTCTCAAACTGTCTCCGTAACCATTAATCCGCAATATGGATTTACGGGAGTCGTGAATCTGTCCTGCTCGGGGCTGCCCGCGGAGACAACGTGCAGTTTCAATCCGGCACAGATCACCACGTCGGGGTCGAGCACGCTGACGATCCAGACGACGCCGCTGGGACAGGTGAGGAGACGGGCGTCCGCAGAAAAGCCACGGCTATTCTGGTATCCGGCATCGTTCTTCCTTATCGGGGCGTGTTTGATGTTTATTCCCGCGAGCCGGCGAAGAAGATTGGCTGGCGTGGCCATGATGCTCTGCCTCGTCATCTTGATCCCGAGTTGCGGTGGAGGCAACGGAGGGGGCGGGGGGAACAACAACAATCCAGTTCCCTCGATTACCTCGCTTACTCCATCCCAAATGGCGGCAGGTTCCGCGGGACAAACGCTCGGGATCGTGGGCACTGGATTTATCTCTTCGTCGACGGTGACCTACAACGGAGTGAGCCATCCGGCAACTCTGAATGGTGCGTACCTCAATTTGGCTCTTTCGGCAAGCGACATGGCGACGACCGGAAGCTTTCCAATCGTGGTGACGAATCCTGCGCCGGGCGGCGGATCGTCTTCACCCGTGAATTTCACGGTTACTACGGGCACTCCGCTCGGAAGTTTCCAGATGGGAATAGTTGGCACGAGTGGGAACCTGACACATACCGGAGCGTTGACGCTGATCGTCCAGCCATCATCGGCAAAGTAGCAGTCCCCTCTTTGCGAGAGTGGAGTGGTGTACGATTCATGCGTACACCATTCCATGTCCATGAAACTTTCTGCGATTGCTGATGCGCTCGACTTGCGTCTGGAGAATGGGGCTCCCGATACCGAAATCAAGGGGCTCAACGGGATTGAGCAGGCTGGTCCTGGAGAGCTGACGTTTGTTTCCAACCCGAAATATGCCTCGGCCGCGAAGACCACCAAAGCTTCGGCGGTGATTGTCGGCGAAGACTTCCCTGCTATTCCGGTGGCGATGCTGCGGGCGAAGAATCCGTATCTCTCGTTCGCGCAGGCGCTCGAACTTTTTCATAAGCCGGCGAAGTATGCGGCGGGCGTGCATCCGACGGCAGTGGTCGATTCGAGTGCGCGCATCGGAAAGAATGCGCACATCGGGCCGTATGTTGTGATCGGCGAAGGCGTCCAGATCGGCGCGAACGCCGTGCTGCTGGCGCATGTGGTGATCTATCGCGGGGTGAAGATTGGCGAAAACTTCTTTGCTCATGCGCACTCGGTGGTGCGGGAGAACTGCCGGATCGGCAACAACGTGCTGTTGCAGAACGGAGTTGTGATTGGCGGCGACGGATTTGGATTTGCGAAAACGGCCGAGGGACATTGGCACAAGATTCCGCAGCCGGCTCCGGTGGTGATTGAGGACGATGTCGAGGTGCAGGCGAATTCGTGTATCGACCGGGCCAGCGTGGGTGAGACGCATATTGGGCGCGGCGTGAAGGTTGACAACCTGGTGCAAGTCGGGCATGGAACGACCGTGGGTGAGGATTCGCTGCTGTGCGCGCAAGTTGGACTCGCGGGATCGACGGAGATTGGGAATCGCGTGATCCTGACGGGACAGGTGGGAGTGGTCGGGCATTGCAAGGTCGGGGACAACGCGATTGTGACTCCTCAGAGTGGCGTGGCGGCGGATATTCCGGCTGGGGCACTGGTGAGTGGGGCTCCGGCGGTGGATCATCGGGCATGGCTGAAGTATTCGGCGATCCTGCCGCGGCTGCCGGAACTGGTGCGCGGGCTGCGGAGGAAATGAAAACCGCAGTTTCAATGAATACCGCGGAGTGCGCGGAGGACGCCGATTGGGCTTGGTCGCGCCAGATCCTTCACTCCGCTTGAAATGCGGCTTCACTCAGGACCGATGTGATTCGTTCGATGTTACGGGGCTTCCCTGTCTGTACTCTTCGGGCAGGCCGCTTTCGATCACTTGCCGGACTTTCTCCAGTAGGTCTTCGCGTGATCCGAAATCTTTGGGGTCGATCGGGTCGTGGAAGATCACCCGAACTTTGCCGGGCTTGATTGCGTAGCGGGCTTTCGGCATGGCGTAGTGCGTGCCTACGATGGTCATGGGGATGATTGGGACTCCGCATTCCATCGCCAGATAGAACGGTCCCTTTTTGAATGGCAGGAGTTTGCCGTCGAATGAGCGCTTGCCTTCGATGTAGATGGTCATGTTGAGTCCCTGCTCGACGACGGCCTTGGCGGCGCGGACGGCTTCGATGCCGGCGTCGCGATTGCCTCGATCGACGGGCACGAGCGATCCCATGTGCATAGCGCGGCTGAGAATCGGGACCTTGAACAATTCTTTTTTCACCATGACCGACGTGCGTCTCGGGATGAGCGGGATCTGGATCGGCGGATCGAGATTCGAGACGTGGTTCGTCATGAAGATGTAGCTGCGAGAATGGTCGAAGCGGTCGAGGCCGATGGTCTCGACGCGAACGCCGGTGAGCCAAACGCCGCTCCATGCTCCCCACATGAAGAGGCGATAGAGCACGCGGACATCACCGGTAATCAATGCGGCGGTGAATCCGATGATGGCGGCGAACGGCATCGCCAGAGCCCAGAACAGCAACAGGATGGTGGTGCGGATCACTTGCCGATTGCCTCTCTAGTTTTGCGCCTCGCCCTTGAGCCACGCGGCACGGCGGGCGCGCTGCTCGGATGTTACCTGATCGAGATCTTTCACCTGATACGAGATTTCCTGACGGCTGCCAACTTTCCACTTGAGCTCGTGCTCGCCGGAGCGGCGGGAGCGGACTTTCACCGTGAGCGTGTCGCCGGGAGTGAGGCGCTGCATTTCTTCGCGCGATTCCTGTCCGCCGGGCTTTCCCTGCAATTCGACAATCGTGTCGCCGGCCTGGAGTCCGGCGTGCTCGGCCTCGCTGCCCGCGCTCACGGAGGTGACGAGCATCGGTCCGTCGAAGTTACGCGACGCGATGAAGCCGGGATCGGCGACCGTGGCGTTGATCGCTTCCACGCGCAGCCCGACGCTGCGGAGAAAATCATTCCACGGGATTTCGTCGGTGCCCGAAACGTAGCGCGCGAAGAAGGACGAGAGGTCCGCGTGGGTGACGGCGTCGGCGGCTTCGAGGACTCCCTTGGAATCCTCGAAGTAGCGGCCCTTCTTGGCATAGTTGTCATTCATCCACTGCAAGAGTTCGCGGAGAGAAGCGCGTCCGTGGCTCGAGTCGCGGATGGCAAGGTCGAGCATCATGCCGAGGAGTTCTCCTTTGTTGTAGTAGGAGATGCTGCGGTCGGGGCGGCGGTAGTAGCCGTAGCCTTCGAGCCATGCGTCCATGCTGGAGTCTTCAGCCGATTGCGTGAGGTGCGCGGGACGGCGCTCGAGTTCGGTGATCTGTTCGGCAATCTCGCCGAGATATTGTTCTTCGTTCGTCAGTCCGGCACGAAGTTGGATGGTTTGTTCGGCGGTCGAGGTGACGCCTTCGCTGAACCAGAGAGCGCGCGTGAAATTTTCTTTTGTGTAGTCAACTGGCTCTAGAGTTTTGGGACGGATGCGCTTGACATTCCACAGGTGAAAGAACTCATGCGAAGTAACAGCGTCGAGCGCATAGAGGCTGTCTTTGATTGAGGACGCGCTGAGCTCGATGGCGGTGGAGTAGGCGTGCTCCATGCCTCCGCCGCCGGGGCCGCGGGGAAAATGGTACAAGAACGTGTAAGTGTCGAAGGGGCGGTCGTTCATCCATGAGATAGCCCCGGCGACGATCTTATGAAGATGGGCAACTATGTTCTGCATGTCGTAGTCGGCGGGATCGGCATCGATGATCACGCGGAAATGTCCGCCGGCTTCGTCGAATTCGGATTCCTGAAACGTGCCCATCTCGATGGGAGAGTCGACGAGGCGGTCGTAATTGTCGGCGGCGAATCCATCGGCGGAAGATTTGAGCGGAGTCGCGATGTGCCAGTCTGAGGGAACGTGGCTGAAGTGAAGCGTGAGAGGAGCGTTGCGTGCGTCGACTTCGTAGATAAGGATCTGCGCGAGATTCAAGAAGGCGTGGTGCGGGTTGAGTTGCGCTCCGAAGGGTCCCGGAGAATCGGTATGGATCTGGTATTCGACTATGGCTCCATTGGCGGCGTCCCCGAGATGCCAGCGGCTGTCGTTGATTTCGTCGAGCGGGAGCGGCTTTCCGGCGCGGTCTTTCGCGCGAATCCAGTTGATGTATTGCGCGAAGTCGCGGACCTGATAAAGCGCGTTCCAGACGGGAAGCTGGAGTTCGCGGTCGGCGGATCCGGCGGGAAGAATCATCTGCACTTCGATCAGGTGCTGCTCGGGTGAGGCGAGGGAGATATTGTAGGCAATCTCGGATGGGGCGGCGATTGCGGCCCGGATCGATAGGAAGAGAGTTGCGAGGCAGAATGCGCGGGCGACGGTCGTGAATCTGTGAGTCATTTTTTCTCCGCCGAAGTGTTAGTCGACAACTCGCGCAAGCGGGCTGGAAGTTTTTCGTAGATGCCGCCGAATCCGCCGTTGGAGAGGATGGCAACGACGTCTCCGCTGCGCAGTTCGGGAGCGATGGATTGAACGATGGCGTCGGCATCCGCCAAAAGGCGTGCCGGACGGCCATTCTGCTGGATCTCCGCCGCGAGCGCGGGCAGTTCGAGGCGCTCGTTCTCGGGAATCGCTTCCGAGCGGAATACGTTGGCAACGACGATCTGGTCGGCCTGAGCGAGACTGCGGGCGAGATCGGTTTGAAGCACGCGGCGGGGGAGCGTGTTGGAGCGCGGCTCAAGAATGGCCCAGACGCGTGATCCGGGGTAGCGGGCGCGAAGAGCTTTCAAGGTTCCAGCGATGGCCGTCGGGTGATGCGCGAAGTCGTCGATGATGGTGACGCCGTTGACTTGGGCTTTGACTTCGAGGCGGCGCTTGACGCTTTTGAAGGTCTGGAGCGCGGCGGCGATGCTTTCTTTCGAGATGCCGCAAGAAAAAGCGAGAGCCGCGGCGGCGGTGGCGTTCCAGACGTTGTATTCGCCGGCCAATGCGAATTCGAGGTCGGCCCAGGGCTGGTTGTCGTGGAGCACAGTCCACGTAGTACGGCCGGGATCGAGACGGAGATTGGCGATTTTCCAGTTGGCACGCGGGCCGGAACCATAGCGATCCACCGGGCAGAATGCCTTCGCGAGAACGCGCTCGAGGCTGGGACTTTCGGCTGATCCTGCGGCGGTTCCATCGAAGGCGACGATGCGTCCGCGGCGCGGAACGAGATTCACAAGGCGCTTGAACGCGGTTTCGACGGCATCGAGATCTTTGTAGATGTCGGCGTGGTCAAACTCGACGGAGGTGAGGATCACGGAGTCGGGAAAGTAGTGGAGAAATTTCGGTCCCTTATCGAAGAAGGCGGTATCGTATTCGTCGCCTTCAAGGATGAAGTGCTTGCCCTCGCCGAGATGAAAGCTGGAGCCGAAATTTTCGGCGATGCCTCCGATGAGGAAGGAAGGGTCGAGGCCGGCGGAATGGAAGATCCACGAAAGCATGGAGGTCGTCGTGGTCTTGCCGTGAGTTCCTGCGACAACGAGAACTTCTTTGCCTCGAAGGAATTCGTCGTGGAGAAGTTGTGGCAGCGAGCAAAAGTCGAGACGCTGATCGAGGACGTGCTCGAGTTCCACATTGCCGCGGGAAATGGCGTTGCCGATGACGACGAGGTCGGGCCTCGGCTCGAGATTAAGCGCGTCAAAAGGCTGCGCGACGGGGATGTCGAGGCTGCGGAGGAAGTCGGACATCGGGGGATAGGCGGCGGCATCGGAGCCGGTAACGCGGAATCCGCGATGCTTGAGCATTCCGGCGAGCGAGGCCATGGCGGTGCCGCAGATGCCGATGAGGTGGATATGTTTAGCGTTCGTCATACTTTTGAAATCAATCAACCACAAAGGGCACTAAGGTTCACGAAGGATCGATTACCGATGATTCTTCTATGCGCAGGCTTACTGCGCCTTTTCGAACTGAGAGTCTTGCCCGCACTCCGAATGGGAGCGTGATGTTGTTGCTGGTGACGTGGCCGGATTTCAGGCCGTAGGCGACGGGGATGCCTAGGTCGCCTACGATTCGCTTTATCACTTCCTGAAACGTGTAGTCCTGATTTGCGGATTGCGTGCAGTCGAGCATTTCTCCGAAGACGATGCCTCGCACTCCGCTGAGATGTCCACCGAGTTTGAGTTGCATCAGCATGCGATCGATCTGATACGGCTTGGCGGCGATGTCTTCTACGAACAAGATCGTGCCTTCGGTCTTGATTTCATACGGAGTGCCGAGTGAGGCGACGAGGATGGAAAGACAGCCGCCGTAAATGGTGCCTTCGGCTTCGCCGTCGGCCAGGGCGCGAACGCCGTCATTGATGGGAATGTCCCACGGCGCGGCGTTCGACAACGCAGATTGCCAAGAGGTTAGATCGATTCCGTCGGTGTGATTCCAGTCTTTGGAGACCATCGGGCCGTGGAATGTGATGAGACCCGCCGCGTCGAGAAAGTAGGTGAGCAGGCAGGTGATATCGCTGTATCCGATGAAGATCTTGGGATTGTTCTTGATCTTTTCCAAATCGAGTTCGCGCAGCAGATAGTTTGCGCCGTATCCGCCGCGGGCGCAGACGATGGCGCGGACGTCGTCACGCCTGAACATGTCTTCGAGTTCGCGGACGCGGCGGGCGAGCGATCCGGCGAAGTAGAGATCGCGGTCGAGGATGGAGTCGAAGTAGAAGGGGCGGTATCCGGCGAGGCGCAAGGCTTCGCATCCGGCTTCGAGATCGGCCTGATTCACGTTACTCGCGGGCGCGACTATGCCGACGGTATCGCCGGGGCGAAGCGCGGGAGGCTTGACGAGTTGTGGTCGCGAAGCTGGCATCGAGCTGGAGTCAGACAAAGAAGAATTCTCCCTGACAAATCAGGCGCGCCGATCCGCGCAGGAAAATGGAGTTCCCTTCCCTGCGGACGGTCTGCGTGCCTCCGGGCGCGTGGACTTTGACCGGGGATTCGGCGTGACCGGAAGCCATGGCAGCGACGGCCGAGGCGCAGGATCCGGTCCCGGAAGACTGCGTTTCTCCCGCGCCACGCTCGAAAAAACGCGCGCTGACATCGTGCCTGCCGTTGAGCGTGACGAATTCGACGTTGACTCCTTCCTTGAAGTGCGAGAGGCGCTGGATGCGGACGGCCTGTGCCTGCCAGTCGTCGGCGAATTGCGGGACGAAAATCACGTAGTGCGGATTGCCCATGGACACGGGGATTCCGCGAACCAGCTGCGATCCGAGCGGCAGGGTTAATTCTGCATCGACGACTGCAGTGCCCATTTCGATCTCGAATTCATACTCGCGATCGGTGCGGGAGATGAGCGAACAGATTTTCGCGCCGGCTCCCGTGAGAACGGAGACCCGCTCTTTATTTTGCGTCGAGCAAACGTATGCGGCGACGCAGCGCGTGCCGTTGCCGGAGATTTCGGCTTCCGAGCCGTCCGCATTGATGAGGCGGATCTCGACGTCAGAGGAAAAATGAGAAGACATCCACTCGACTCCGTCAGCGCCGACACCATTGTGGCGGTCGCAGATGCGGCGTGTGAAATCGGCGATATTCACGGGAGCGACGGCCGCATCGATCAAAAGAAAATCATTGCCGCAGGCGCTGGCCTTGAGGAAAGGAATCGCGCCGGGGCTCACTTGCGCCCCAACTTCCCCACGTGTGGCAAAAGCGGCGAGACATGGGGCACACGCACGATATGGGGCACCCCGATCACGCCATAGTGGCTCGATAAAATTCTCATGCGATGGCCGGATTTTATCATTCGCAACGCGGTGCTTCGTTGCCAGAGGTGATTACCGCGCGCGGTAGAGGATGGCGCGAGGCTGTCCGCTGACATGGATCTCGACAACTTCGGGCAGATGCAGATTGTGGACGGCTTGCCAGACGGGATCGCCATCGAGCGCGAGAACGTAGTTGGCGTACTTCGAAGGATCGGCGAGGGCGCGCTCCCAGACGCCGGCGGGGTCGGCGGGTTGCATCCAGACGCGATGGTTGCCTTCGTTGATGGTGTGGCTGAGCGGAAAGCCGGCGCGCTCGAGAGCTCCGACCTGATCGCCGAGATACATGAGCAGCGTGGCGTTGGGGGGAAGTTTTTCGATCCAGGTGGCGAGATCGGTTTGCAACTGGTTGCGGGTGCGCATGTTCAGCTGGGCCTCCCGCAAGGTTATGGGTCCGGAGCGCCAAACGGAGGCGTATGCGCCGACCACAAGAACAATGCAACCAGCGATCGAAATCCAGCGATAAACTGTGATGAGACCTCGAGTGGAGAATCCTGGCCTCACGGCCAAATAGAAAATCATTGCCACGCCGAACGCGAATGCAGGAAGCAGTTGCAGACCGTAGCGGGTGTTGTAATGCGAGAAGGGCCACCAATGCGGAATAAAGATCGGAACTCCGCCATACGCAATCGAGAGTGCGTAAAACGGTACTGGAAGCAAAAGAAACAGCAGCGGCCCGGCGAACCTGCGCAGAACGATGACTCCGGCAACGCAGCCGAAGACAAACCAAATCACGGCCGCGCGTTGCAAATCCTCATTCCCCGCCCACGTTTCCTGTGCGGCCTTAAAAAAATACAGCCCCGATACGCGTAAGCTTCCCGATCCTGGGTGTCCGGGGTTGCTGGCGCTTTGGGAACGTTTTTCGATGGCCTTGGCGGAGTACGGTCCGTTCTCGAATTCGAGTGGATTGCGGTAGATGATCCCGTTATAGGCGAACCAGAGTGCGGGAGCGGCGGCGGCGATCAGGAGAAATTTCACTACGCCTTTGCGCGAGTTTGCCCTCTCAGGCTTTTTCGCGAAGAAAATCACTTGCAGCAGAACGACGCCCGCCATTGCTGCGGCGAGGAACCATCCGTCGTAGCGGGTGAGGCAGGCTGCGGCGAGACAGAGGCCGCACTTGGTCAGCGCCTTCGGATCGCGCGCGGATTCGATGAAGAAGACGACCGCCCAGATGAAGAAGGCGAGATAGAGCGATTCGCCCATCGCGGTTGACTGCATGTAGATCAGGTTCGGATTCGCGCCGAGAACGAACGCAGCTACCCATCCTGCAGCTTTTGTGGCTGTGTCCGGAACTGCACCACGCGAGAGCGAGCTACGGGTCAGGCGAAAGATGCCGATGACGGCGAACACGTATCCGGTCATGGAGGGGATCGATCCACCGGCACCGGTTTGCCACATTCGCATTGAGACGATGAATGGAATGATCAGCAAGTGCGGCAGGGGGAGCCAGACGGTCCCGAGTTGCAGCAGGCCGGGAGTTTTGGAATCGAAGACGCGGCGGGCGATGTTGATGTGGGCGATGGCGTCTCCGTAGAGCATGACTTCGCCATTTCGGAAATAAAAGAGGAAGGACAGGATGGCGGCGACCATCGCGAGCCAGGACAGCAGGCGCGTTTCGGAATCCCACGGGGAGGCGGGCGGATCGGGATTGCGGCGTTTTGGCATCGAACCCGTCGTTGGTCGCTGGTCGTTGGTCGTTCGCACTCCAAGAGTCTGGGCTTCGCCCCTCGGGACGGACGACCCTACCGCTTTACTCCAAGTGCGTTAGTTCGCGGAAGATCTGGAAGCGGGCGTCGATTTCTTCGCGCGTCAGGTGCTGCAGGCGGTCGGTGCCGAAGCGCTCGACGGCGAACGATCCCATGACCCCGCCGTAAAACAGAGCGCGCTTCAGGACTTCGCGATTCAATTCTTTCTGCGAAGCAACGTAGCCCATGAATCCTCCGGCGAAAGAGTCGCCGGCGCCGGTCGGGTCCTGAACCTCGTCGATCGGGAGTGTGGGGGCGCGGAAGGGGTGGCGTCCGATGCCGAATGCGCCTTCGCGGAAGAAGATGGTCGCGCCGTACTCTCCGTGCTTGATGACGAGAGCCTTCGGGCCCATCGCGAGAACTTTCTGCGCGGCGCGGGGAAGGTTGGTTTCGTGCGCGAGCATCTTGGCCTCGGTGTCGTTGATCAGCAGCACGTCGACGAGTTTCAGAGTTTCCGCAAGTTCTTTCGGCGTGCGGTTGATCCAGTAATTCATGGTGTCGCAGCCGGTGAGTTGAACGCCCTTTAATTCCCTGCGCACATTGGCTTGTAGCGTGGGCTGAATGTTGGCGAGGAAAAGGAAATCGGTATCGGCGTATTCCTTCGGGATACGCGGCTGAAAGGTTTCGAAGACGTTGAGCTCGGTGTAGTCGGTCTTGGCTTCGTTGAGATTGTCGGTGTAGGTTCCGCCCCAGCGGAAGCTTTTGCCTTTGGAGCGCTCCAGACCGCGCGTATCGATTTTGTGATCGCGGAAAACTTTTTCCTGCTCCGGGCCGAAATCCTCACCGACTACGGCGACGATGCGGACGTCGGTGAAATAGCTGGCGGCGAGAGAGAAGTACGTGGCGGCGCCGCCGAGAATGTTTTTGCGGCTTCCGGAAGGCGAAGTGACATCGTCGAAGGCTACGGAACCGACTACCAGTATGCTCATCGTTCTTGGATTTTCCTTTTGGCCTTCGTGCTCCCGAGGGCAAGAAAACTAACCACTAACGACACTAAGTCGCACGAAGGAATTCATTTTTTCTTTGGCGAGTTCAGATATTTTCCGACTATAAGGTTCAACTTTTTTCTGGTGGCTGCCGGAATTGTTTTGGGATCGGTCAGGATCGCGTGGGCCAGGGCCGATCCGCATTTGCAGGAGCGGTCGCGGGGCATGTCGGCGACGGTCTGGCGTACGACCTTGCAGGCGTTCTCGGCATTTTTTATCAGTACGGCGACGATCTGATCGACCGTGACCGAGTCGTGATGCGGATGCCAGCAGTCGTAGTCGGTGACCATGGCGACGGTGACGTAGCAGAGTTCAGCCTCGCGGGCGAGCTTGGCTTCCTGCAGGTTGGTCATGCCGATGACGTCCATGCCGAGGCCGCGATAGACATTCGATTCCGCGAGCGTGGAAAACTGCGGGCCTTCCATGCAGAGATACGTGCCGCCACGCTTCCCGGTGACGCCCGCTTTCTTGCACGCCGATTCAACGACGCGCGCGAGCTCTCCGCAAACGGGATCGGCGAAGGCGATGTGAGCGACAATGCCGTTGCCGAAGAATGTATCGACGCGGTGGCGGGTGCGATCGAAAAACTGGTCGGGAATGACGAATTCGAGCGGCTTGTGTTCTTCCTTGAGCGATCCGACGGCGGAGATGGAAACGATACGGTCGACGCCGAGCTGCTTGAATCCGTGGATGTTGGCGCGGAAGTTCAGTTCGGAAGGAAGAATACGATGGCCGCGTCCGTGACGGGCGAGGAAGGCGACTTTGCGGCCTTCGAGCATGCCGCAGACGTAGGCGTCAGAGGGGGCTCCGAAGGGAGTTTTAAGGCGAACTTCTTTGACTTTCGTGAGGCCGGGCATGGAATAGAGCCCGCTGCCGCCGATGATGCCGATCTCTGCTTGAGGCAAGCATCCTCCAGAATGCTTTGGTGCTGAAAGCAAACTGGTGATTATACAGTAGGGATTCAGGCGGGCTGCGTCGGGGGTTCAGGCAAAAACAAATTAACCGCCAAGGACACTAAGTTCCACGAAGGCCTGCGGCTTCGCGGATACAATTTGATCATATGAGGGCCATGGTTGCGATCTGCGTGCTGCTGGCGCTGTGCGGCAGCTTGCAGGCTAAGAAGAAAGGTCCGGCGGGTCCTCCGCCGCATTCGGTTACGGTTCCGGCGGTGATTGATCACAATCGCGTCATCATCAACGCCGACATTTCCCTGCCCGATGGTTCGACGCAGACGATCCGCGCGTGGGTGGACAACGGGAATCCCGATCTGTATCTGTCGCGGCGCGTGGCGACCGTGCTCGGATTGAACGTGAGCTGTGGTGATAAGGAATGCTCGGCTCCGCCGCCGGAGAAAATCACGATTGGCGGGATGGCGATTCCGCTTGGCGACGTGAAGCAGGCGAAGATTCCGCTGCGTCCGGTGAGCGCGGCCGCCGTGCTGGCGCTGGGCATGAACGCGGAGATCAACCTTCCCTCGACGGTGCTCAGGCCTTACGACGTGCTGGTCGATTTTCCGGAGCGGAAATTCACGATCGGCGGGCCCGGTTCTATTCACTTCCAGGGAGTGCAGAGCAAAGTCGAGGTGAATGCAGAGAATGGGCTGATCCAGGTGCCGAGCAAGATTGAGAACAAGAAATACAACCTGGCGCTCGATCTCGGAGCATGCATCAGTTTTCTTTCGGAAGATGTGTTCGACAGTCTGGCTGCCGCAAACAAGGATTGGCCACGCATGACGGGGGCGATTGGGGCGGCGAATATGTGGGGCGCGCCCGAAGAGGTGAAATGGAATGTCATGCGGTTGGGGCGGCTCCAGTTTGGTCCGCTATTTCTCACGAACGTGCCGGTAGTCGCATTGCCGAAGACAGTGATGGATTTTCTTGAGAAGCGGGCTGGGGTGCCGACCGAGGGGCTGGTTGCGTCGGAGGCGCTTCAGAATTATCGCGTTGGCCTCGATTATGCGCATTCGATGGTGTATTTCGATATTGGGCGGCTGGCTACCTTACCGGATTTTGATGTCGTCGGGCTCATCCTGCGGCCGGAGGACAACGGGAATTACACAATCCTGGCCGTGGCGGATTTTGATGGGAAGCCGTCGGTCGATGGCGTGCAGGCTGGAGATCGATTAGTTGCGGTGAATAATATTGCGGTAACGGGCGCGACGATGGGGCAGGTTTGGTCTGCGCTCGGAGGGACTCTGGGGCAGGAGCGGAAGTTGACCATGGAACGCGCGGGGAAGCAGTTTGATGTGATGGCTACCGTGCGGCATTTCCTGGGAAACTGATTTCTCACCACGGAGTCACCGAGGCACGGAGGAATCGGGGCCACAAAACACCCACGGAACACAAGGTCCCTCCACTGCGCGTGCCATTCCCTTCGGAATGGCGAGCTCCGGTCGGGATGACACTGCGTGCAATGCGCTATTTCGGCTGTGCTGCGGAGGAGGATGTCGCCGGCGGGAACACTTCCTTTTCCAGCGTCGCGTTCGTGGCGGGATCGACACTTTCAGTGACGAAGACTGTGTCTCCTTCCTGATCGATTACGATTGGCCCTTCTTCGGTATTCCAGGTGTGACGGCCGCTTAGAGAATGAGGCGCTTTGGCTTCTTTCGCGTTGGGACCTGGCTTCGGCGCTGATGCTTCCACTTCGTCCAGCTGCTTATAGCGATTCTTCAGGGAATAGGCGTAAATGCCTGCGAACTGGGATGCTGAGTCTTTGTTCGCCCAGCGTGAAACATAGAGCAGAGCTAAGCCCGAGGTCTGGGGCGGGCTGGATGTCGCGGCGGATTTGATCTTGCCCGCGTAGTAATATCCGCCACGCCAGTCGGGGTACATGACCTTGGAAATCGGGCGTCCGGCATATTGTTCGATCAGGACAGCGACGTCGAATTCGCCCATCGCCCCGATGTCGAACTTCCGGTAATCCTTAAAGTCACGCTTGAAGTCCAGAATGTGCATCGGCTCGATCTTTTCGCCCGAGAGATAGGTGTCGGGTTGCATGATCTGGCGCGTGGTGTGGGGAGGATTCTGGAGCACCGCATTGAAGCCCTTCTCTTTGCCTCCGGCCTGCATCATCTTGATGACGAAATCCATGCCGTAGCTGTAGGGGAAGGTCAGGGATTCTTTCAGGAAAATTGGCGCGGTGTTAAAGACTTTCGTGCTGGGCGTTCCGGTTAACGTTTCGTCCTCCATGGCACCGACGAGCGCTGGAGAGTTTGTGATGGAGTGGCCCGTGGGAGCGATGGCGTATTGGAACATCATGGCCTGCGCCTGGCCCTCGATGACCGCTTCACGCGCATTATCGATTTCGTCGTTTTCGATGTCGGCGGGGGTCGGATCGCGTTTGATTTCGCCGAGATCTTTGTCGCCCTTCTTCATCCACTTCTGAAGGTTGATGTCCTGATCCTGCAGGGCGTGTGTGAGTTCGTGGGCCATCACGGGTTCCTGCTCCTCAATCGGAACCCAGTCGAGCAGGTTGACAGTCTTGGTCTTGGGATCGTAGTAACCGGCGACTTCTTCGCGAAGCAACGAGACAAGGAAGGTTTGGAGATCGAAGTCGCGCGGGAGCAGACCGAATTTCTTGAGGACGAGTTCGGAGCGGCGCAGGCGCTGCGTGTCCTGATCGTTGAGGTGCTTGGTCAGATAGGAGACGACTTCATCGCGGCTGGTGAGTTTGCGCTTCACATCGTGCTTGATGGGCAGGCCGGTTTCCTTGCTGTCGAATTGCAGGATCTCATCGACTGAGTGGAAGAGATCCTCGGCCTCGCGCGGAGTGATTTTGACGTCGCCCTGCTGCTGGTCGTCATTCTGGCCTTGTGCCTGGCCCTGCTTGTTGGCGGGGGGCGTGCCCTGCGCGGGAGGGTTGTTTTGCTCGGGAGGATTCTGCGCGGCGGCCGGACGCAGGCATATCGTTGCCGCCAGCACGACCGGCAAAAACAACCGTAGAATCCACGAGGGGGACACTTTACTTCGATTCATTAACATTGAGTGTATACGTTCCTATATTTTCTCTCCATGACTACAACCAAACCTGTGAATCTGTGGACTTCAAGCGAACATGTGCACGACTACCTCGGCCGCGCGAATCAGATTGCCCATCGCGGGGAGGGCGAGGCCACGATGCTGGAGTTCATTCCAGAGAAGGCGCGGCGGATTCTCGACCTGGGGACTGGCGACGGACGACTGCTGGCCTTGGTGCGCGAGCGGCATCCGGAGACGGAGGCGGTGGCCCTGGATTTCTCTCCGGCGATGCTGGCGGAGGTGCGGCGACGGTTTGCGAGCGATTCGCGCGTGACCGTGGTGGAACACAATATGGACGCTTCCCTGCCTCGCTTAGGCCAGTTTGATACGGTGGTTTCGAGCTTCGCGATTCATCATCTGATACGTGAGCGAAAGCGCGAGTTGTATGGGGAGATTTTTGCTCTCCTGAATTCGGGTGGCGTGTTTTGCAATCTGGAGCATGTGTCGTCGCCGACGCCGCGCCTGCATGAGGAGTTTCTGCACGCGATCGGATACACGGTGGAGACGGAGGATCCGTCGAACAAGTTGCTGGATTTGGAGACGCAGTTGGGGTGGTTGCGGGAGATTGGGTTCACGGATGTCGATTGCCATTGGAAGTGGAGAGAGTTGGCATTGATGGTGGGGCGGCGGGTGTAGAGTCGCTTTTTCGCCCCGTTCGGGGCTGGCTTACTTTTTTGGGCACCAACGCACGGCTTTGCGCCGCAGGCCCTATTGCATCGCCGCTTCGCGGCCTGGGCTTCACGATCCCACCTTATTCGCCACACATTCCCCGGCTCCGGTCGTGCCCATCGTTCCTCCGATATCCTGAGTGGTTTTCTTTTCTCGAACCGCTTCGAGCACAGCGGCTTCGATTTTATCCGGCTCCATTTCGAATCCCAGATGGCGGAGCATCATGGCTGCGGTCAGGATCGCGCCGAAGGGATTGGCCTGATTCTTTCCGGCGATTGGAGGGGCTGAGCCGTGGACCGGCTCAAACATGCTAGTGCGGCCGGGGTGGATGTTGCCGCTGGCGGCCATCCCCAGGCCTCCCTGAAGCGCGGCGGCGAGGTCGGTGATGATGTCGCCGAACATGTTGTTGGTGACAATGACGTCGAACTGGCGCGGGTCGCGGACCATCTGCATGCAGAGCGCGTCGACGTACATGTGCTGCGCGGTGATCTGCGGATACTCTCCACTGACTTCTTTGAAGGCGCGCTGCCAGAGGCCTCCAGCGTGGGTCATGGCGTTGGACTTGTCGCACATCAGGACTGTGCTGCGTCGGGATCCGTCGAGTTTGGTATGCGTCTCGCAATACTGGAAGGCGTAGCGGATGATGCGCTCCACGCCTTTGCGCGTGTTGATGTCTTCCTGCGTCGCGATTTCATCGGGAGTTCCCTGCTTGAATACGCCTCCCGCATCGGTGTAGACGCCTTCCGTGTTTTCTCGCAGCACGACAAAGTCGATGTCTTCGGCCTCGACGCCCTTGAGCGGACAGAGCGCGGCGTCGAGCAGGCGGACCGGGCGGACGTTGGCGTAGAGGTCCATCTTGAAGCGCATACCGAGAAGAATTTCCTTGGCATGAATATTCGACTTAACGCGGGGATCACCAAACGCGCCGACGAAGATGGCATCGAAATCGCGGGCGAGCATGGCGAATCCGTCGGCGGGGACGGTGGTGCGGTCTTTCAGGAAGCGGTCGGCTCCCCAGTCGAAATCGGTGAAATCGACGGCTGCGCCCGTGGCCTGGATGACCTTGACGGCCTGCGGAATGACTTCTTTGCCAATGCCGTCGCCGGGGATGACAGCGATGCGCTTTCTGGGTGCGTTTTTTGAGTCCACGGAGTGGAACGTTAACACAGTCGCTATAATCGAATACAAGTATGGGTCTTACTGGTCTTCAGAATCAGGCTGGTGGATTGGGCGCGGCGGTCGCGGAGTATTGCGGGGCGACGACGGCGGCGCGGTTTGGCGATCCGCAGGCGGAGTTTGCGGCGCTGCGAAACGCGTGCGGAGTGTACGACCTCGGATTCCGGGCGAAGATTTCGCTGACCGGCGGCGATCGCGTGCGCTGGCTGAACGGGATGGTGACGAACAACATCCGGGACCTGGCGGCGGGGCACGGTGTGTACGCCTTTCTGCTGAATCCGCAGGGGCACATTCTGGGCGATTTGTATGCGTATAACCGCGGGGAGTCGATTGTCGTCGATACGGATGCCGCGCAGACGGAGAAGATCCTTGCGACGTTCGATCATTACATCATCATGGATGATGTCGAAGTCAATGATCTGAGTTCTCAGCTGACCGCGGTGGGAGTGGCGGGGCCGAAAGCGCGTGCGGTGATGAAGACCGCCGGCATGGATTTTCCAGAGTTGGAGCCATTACAGTTTGACACGGTGCAGTGCGATTGCGACTGTGGATGTGTGAACTGCACCTTCGTGCGCGGAGATGATCCGGCGAGCGAGTCGTATGAGATCTGGCTGGCTCCGGCGCATGTGAAATCCGTTTGGGATTCGCTGGTGAAAGCCGGCGCTATGCCGGTGGGATCGGAGGCGCTGGAGTTGCATCGGATTGCGTCCGGGATTCCGCAGTTTGCAGTCGATATCCGCGAGCGTGATTTGCCGCAGGAAACCGAGCAGGCCCGGGCATTGAACTTCAACAAGGGCTGCTATATCGGGCAGGAAATTGTAGAGAGAATCCGGTCACGGGGCGCGGTACACCGGAAGTTTACGGGATTTGTCGCCGACGCTCCGGTCGGCCCGAGCGGCAAGATTGTTGCCGGAGAGAAAGAGGTTGGCGAGATTACAAGCGCTGCGTTGGTAAAGCTCGGCGGCGCGGAGCGGTATATAGCGCTGGGATACATTCGGCGCGAAATTGGCACGCCCGGCCGCGAGGTACTGATTGGCGGAACTCGGGCTCGCGTGATGGCGACGCCTCTGAGTGAGGCGGCAATCGAGCCATCACTCGAACAGCGCCCCGCATAAAATTAAGCACAAAGCACACGAAGTATCACGAAGGAAAGAACTATGGCTGAGAAGAGACAGGAACAATCAGGCTTCACCGTGACCGACCGCAGGCTATTCACGTCGGAGGGAGAATTGCGGTCCGACGTCCCCGAGGAAAAAGAAACGCCTAAGGCTCCCGAAGCGCCGAAGCCGGCCGCGGAGCCGAAGCAAGCAGCGCCCGCAAAGGGCGCGAATCCGGTCGAGAGTGCTGAAGATCGCGAGATGCCACCTCCGCCGACCAGTGCGGAGCAGGAGGCGCAGGCCGCGGCTTACAAGCAATCGTCGAAGGATCTGGATACGCAGGTCGAACTGAACGGGCGTTCGGCGAAAGAATTTGAGATCACTTTCGAACGATTTCTCGCCTCGCTCTACATGACAGCGATGCTGCAGCTTGGCCTGATGCGCCAGCAGGGCGCGGAGCCGCAGGTGGATATCATCGGAGCGCGGCAGACGATCGACACTCTGAGCCTGATTTCCGAGAAGACGAAGGGGAATCTGACCGCGGCGGAAGGAAATTTCCTGCAGAACAGCCTGTATGAACTGCGCATGGCGTATGTGGAGGTAACGAACGCGTTGGCCCGGCCACCTCAGCCGGGACCTGCGACGGGAACGACCGGAAGATGAAAG
>Ga0070735_10001341_pt1 | contig 23961 bp, 22 predicted proteins | sample Coa_R1_FD_66443 | JGI IMG/M metagenome (GOLD analysis project Ga0070735, IMG submission 66443) | Surface soil microbial communities from Centralia Pennsylvania, which are recovering from an underground coalmine fire - Coalmine... | ecosystem: Environmental > Terrestrial > Soil > Unclassified ...
CTGCGAGCGAGCCCTGGCGTCTCTCCAGAAACGGCAGCTATCGCGCAGAAAGCCTCCGACATGATCAGTTCAAGCCGGCCCCAAAGAGCGCTGGAACTTCTGGAACCGGAGCTGAAGGTCCGGCGCGATCCCGGCCTGCTGGCCCTGGCCGGCGTGGCTGCCTGGCGTTCCGACGACCCTCGTCTGGCCCTCGAGTACTTGCGGGCTTCGCTCGACATCGCGCCTACTCCGGAGGTGGATAGAATCTTCCGCCAGGTGGAGCGCGAATCCAAGAACGACCAGAGCAATGATCGTCTGTACGGATTGCGCGTCCTGCTGCGCTACGAAAACTCCGCGGTTCCCACCGAAACCGCCCGGCAGATGACCACGGTGCTGGACCAGGAGTTTATCCGTATTTCCCAGCAGTTGGGTTGCAGCGCGGAAGAGCGTGTCATCGCAATTGTGCAGAGCCGCGATGCCTATCGCAAGTCCACCGATGCCGCGGAGTGGTCGGGCGGACAGTTCGACGGCAAGATCCGCGTACCGGTGTTCGATCCGCAGGTCCTGGATCGTGGCATGCTCCGTTCGCTGGCGCATGAGACCACCCATGCCTGCCTCACCATGCTGGGGAAGTGGCCTGCTTGGCTTCAGGAAGGCATCGCGCAGAAGCTTTCCGGCGACTCGCTCACCGCGGCCCAGGTGAAACAGATCCACGGTTGGGTCCGCGAAGGGAAACTGCCGCGCTTGAGCAATCTTAGACAGGACTGGTCGCGCTTGGACGCCGAGCATGCTGCCGCGGCTTACGCCTTATCTCTCGCCGCAGTGGAGTTGTTATGGCAGGATGCCGGCGATGACGGGGTGCGGAATCTGCTGAGGAACCCCGACCGGCTGTCGCAAGTGACCGCGGAGCTGGATCGCAAGCTGGGGTTGTAGCGCTCAATCGGAGGACAATTCCGCAGGACCCGCCTTCATGGCGGCGCTGACCTCGTCAATGAACGCGGCCCAGGCACTCTTGACTTCCGGCGGAAAGTCAGGCTGTAACATATGGCCCAGCGCCCACAGCAATGCCGCCGCGAGGGTATCGTAATGCTCCGGAACGACGCCGTAGCCAACGTGTCTTAGACCCATAGCGCGCAACTTGGGGCGCTGCTGGTCGAAGTCATCTAGCGCATCAACTAGTGCGCCTAGCATGTCGCGGAACTTGCGCATCTGAATGCCGAGATCGCCGCTAAACATTGAGCGAACGGAGGGAGCGAGCTGAAACAGCCGTCCGTAGAAAAGTAGCACCAGTGTTTCGGTGCGTTCCCGGATCGTTGGGAACGACTCTCGTACCAGCCGGGTTTGTCTAGGAGTCATCGCAGGCATTTAATGATACCGTCCCGGGCGATCTGCCACCCCCGACCCAGAGACCGGCCTAACCAGCCGGGTCCGCAACAGCTCACGCTATCCTGAAGACGACTACACAATGCCTTTTGCCACCATCCCCGAGGCGATTGAAGAGATCCGCGCCGGCCGCATGCTGGTCGTCGTCGATGACGAGGACCGCGAAAACGAAGGCGACCTCACCATGGCGGCGCAGTTTGTCACCCCCGAGGCCATCAACTTCATGGCGGTCCACGGCCGCGGGCTGATCTGTCTGGCGCTTCCTCCCGAACGCTGCGACCAGCTTCATCTGCCGCTGGTTTCTCCCATGAATACGTCGCGCTTCGGCACCGCATTCTGCGAATCCATCGACGCCGCCGACGGCGTCACCACCGGCATTTCCGCGGCCGACCGCTCTCAGACGATTCACGTCGCCATGCGTCCTGGCACCAAGCCGTCGGATCTGGCGCGGCCCGGTCACGTGTTTCCCTTGCGCTCCCGTGAGGGCGGTGTTCTGGTCCGCGCCGGACAGACCGAGGCAGCGGTCGATCTGGCTCGCCTGGCAGGCATTGAACCTGGCGGCGTCATCTGCGAAATCATGAACGAGGACGGCAGTATGGCGCGGGTCCCCGAGCTTACCCAGTTCTGCGCTCGGCACGGACTCAAGATGATTTCCGTCGCCAGCCTGATCCGCTATCGTCATCAGACCGAGAATTTGATCCAGCGGCGCGCCGAAGGCTGTCTCGAAACCGAGTTCGGCACCTTCAAGACCGTCACTTACGGCAGCACTGTGAATGATGAAGCCCATCTGGCACTGGTTCACGGCGAAGTACGGGGCAAGGAGAACGTTCTGGTGCGGATGCATTCGCGCTGTGTAATGGGTGATGTGTTCGGCTCCACGGCATGCAGTTGCGGCGCGATGCTGCGCGCATCGCTACAGAGGATTACGGAAGAAGGCGAGGGCGTGCTGGTCTATCTGCACCAATCCGGATGGGGCGAGCGCAAACATACCCCCATGCCCGACGGATCGCCGCGGCCTCTGCACGAATTCGGAATCGGCGCGCAGATCCTAGCCGACTTGGGCTTATCCACGATTCGGATTCTGACGAATCGCGTTCGCAAACTGCCCGGGCCCGGTCTCGATGCCTTCGGCATTCGTGTCACCGGTCAAGTGCCGCTTTCGGAGTAGGTCACTTCAATAGATTCCGCAGCACGAACCACAGGTTCGCCGGCCTCTCGGCCAATCGGCGCATGAAGTACGGATACCACTCCGTCCCGTAAGGAACGTACAGGCGCAGACGGAAGCCCTGCTCGATCAGCTTGCGTTGCAGGTCGCGGCGAATCCCATATAGCATCTGGAATTCGAAACTGTCCTGGCGAATGCCCCGCCCCGTGACGTATTCGATCGCTTGCCCGATGATCTTCTCGTCATGAGTGGCGATGGCTGGATACACACCGTGATCCAGCAGCGTCTTCATCAGCGCAACGTAGTTCGCATCGACGTCCTGCTTTCGTGGGAAAGCCTCCGAAGCAGGCTCCCGATATGCTCCTTTAACCAGCCGCACCGGCACCCCTGCCGCGTTCAGCCGTTCGATATCGCTGGCGCTTCGACGCAGATATGCCTGGACGCAGACCCGAACGCAGCCGCACTCACTGCCGGCCTGGATCGCCATGGCCAGCGTGCGCTCGGTGTAGACGCTCGATTCCATGTCGATCTCCACCCGGCTTCCCGCGGTCTTGGCTTTCGCCTCCAGACGGCGGACGTTCTCCAGGCACGCGTCTTTCGAAAGATCCAGGCCGAACTGCGTCAGCTTGATCGCGATCGTGCTCGACAGCTTGCGATACCCGATCTGCTCCAGCGCGCTCACGTAGGCATCACAAGAGGCGGACGCTTCGTCGAGCGTACGGACGTTCTCTCCTAGATGATCCAGCGTGGAGAAAACACTTTCGCTCTGGAGGCGTTCGCACACCGCCAGCGCTTCTTCGAGCGTGTCTCCAGCGACGAATCGCCGGGTAACTTTGTGGGAAGGCGGCCACGCCTCCATCCATCTCCGCAGCGCGGGCTGCCTGGAAAGATAGAGGAACAAACGCCGCATCATGTTGGTCGGATTCTAGTGGCGTCTTCCGGCAACTCCGGCTGACGCGCCGCCGTGTCGATCCGAGCGGGCTGCGGAGGCTCGACCGATCCGCCTACGCCCAGCTCCCGCATCCGCTTGAGCGACGGCAGCAGCCGCGCGTCCCACGAAGCGACAGATCGGTTGTACGCTTCAATCGCCTTCGATAAGTACCGACCGGAATCCGCGTAGAATTCTGCGAAGGAGCGTACGCGTTCATGGAACTCCCCCGCGATCCGGCGCAACTCTTCCGCATTTTTCGCGAGCCGTTCCTGCCGCCAGCCATAGGACACGCCTTTGAGAATACTGACCAAGGTAACCGGGGTCGCCAGCAGAACTTTCTTCGCCAGAGCGGATTCCAGCAGATCGCGATTGCGCTCCAGCGCGGCGCTCATGAAGTGTTCGCCCGGCAGGAACAACACCACCATCTCCGGAGCCGGATCGAACTGCGCCCAATACTCGCGCGTCGAAAGCTCCATCACATGCCGCCATAGCTGTTGAGAGTGGCGATCCAAAGCGGCCGCGCGGGCCGCGGGATCCGGGGCTTCCTCGGCGTCGAGATACGCCGATAGAGGAGCCTTCGCGTCTACCGCCAGCGTCCTGCCTCCCGGAAGCTTCACCAGCATGTCCGGACGTTTTCTGTCGCCGGTCTGCTGTTCGAAGAAATCGCAATAAGGCGCCATTCCGGCCAACTCGGCCACGCGGCGCAAAGTCAGCTCGCCCCAACGCCCGCGTGAGTTCGGACCGCGCAGGGCTTGTGACAGCGCCAGTGTGTCTTTGCTGAGCGTGGCCAGATGCGCCTCCATACCCCCGAGGGAATGCTGGCGCTGCGATTCGATCTCGTGCATCTGCGATTCGATCCGCGCCAAGGCGTCGGCCATGGTTCGCGCGGCATCGGCAGCCAGGCGCGCGTCATTCGCGGTAGTTTGGGCGATCGTCTGGGCGGTACTTTGGGCGGCCATGCGCGCCTTCATCCAGGCATTCATCCAGACAGCGGTAAGCGCGACACCCGTTCCGGCGGCTAGAACAATCGCGATCCAAAATGTTGCGGAGGGCATGGCGCTTTCCTACAGTTTGGCACATACGCCATGGACGCCAGATTGCGCCATCAGGACCCATAAAATCGAACGACCTGGGACCCGTTAAAGCTTCCTCCCTATCTTGCCGATGAAACCTTGGGACTTTGTGTCTCCAGGTACTTGCTGCGCGGAGGGCGGACCTGGCGAGGAGGACGACGTGGGTGTTTCGAAAAGTCTGAAAGCATTGGCGATACTGGGTTTGCTCGCCTCCGGAGGCGCCTGGGCACAAACCACCGTGGCCGTGCGGGTGGGCCTGACCGCACCCGGCGCCGTGTTCCTCATCGACGGACAACCGTTTTCTTCCACCCAAATCGTTCAGTGGACGGTCGGAAGCACCCACCAGGTCTACTTCGTCCAGTCTCAGGAACAAGATGGAAGTTTAGCCAACCACCAGTATCCGACCAATATTCAAGGATTGCGCTACACCTTCTCCGGGTGGACTCTGACGGGACAAACCGCGCCGGGTAGCCTGCCGCTATTGACCTTCACCGTCGACCCCACGCTAACCCAAGTCATTGGCCAAGTGACCACGGAAATCCAGCTGGCGGTGTCCTTCAATGGCTTCACCGATCCGAATCTGCCCTGTTCTCCTAACGCCGTTCCGAATGATCAGCGCCAAGGCATCGTGATAGTGGGTGCCACCTGCTACAGCGCGCCGGCGATTACTTGGGTCACTCCCGGACCGCAAACTCTTACTGCCGCGCCCTTCCCGGGGTACCTCTTTACTAATTGGCTGATCAACGGAACCCCCGTCAGCCCGCAGAGTTTGTCGGCGTATCCAATCGTCTTGCCCAGCAGTATCACGGCAGTATTTGTGAAGGCTAAACGGGTGCGTATTCGCTCTAATCCGCTCGGACTAGGCCTGTTGGTGGACCATCAAGTCATCCAGCCGGGTCCGGTCTTCAATACCTCCTATTCCGGGGATCCATACTGCCCCGTAGCCTATGCCCTGCTGCCCGTTCCTTTCCCGGTGGGGTACACACCGTTGTGCGTGGGCGATTTCGACTTCATTCCGGGTTCGACACATCTACTTGCTGCCCCGCCTGTGCAAATGGACCCAATGGGGAAAACCTGGGTTTTTGCCGGATTCAGTAATGGCTTGGGACAGAACTCAAGCTACACTGCTAACTTCGACACCAGCACTTCGGACACCTTCTTCGCCAACTTCACCGCCGCAGTGCCGACTGAAGTAGTCACCTCGCCCCCCGGCTTGACGATCAACGTAGACGGCCAGAATCAATCCAAGGGCGCGTCCATGCTATGGGCCGAAGGGCAGACGCACCATTTGACCGCTCCACCGTCCCAGAACGACGCTACCGGAGCTCCCTGGACCTTCGTCGGCTGGTCCCAGGGCGGTTCCGCCGACCAAAACTACACGGTTCCGGTGGGCCAGACGGGGCTTTATCTGGTGGCCACTTATCAGCCGGCCGGAAAACTCCAGGTGACCAGCGTTCCATCCGGGTTGCCCTTCGTGGTCGACGGCTCAGCTTGCACCACGCCTTGTGTCCTTCTCAATAAAACCACCGGCGCGCAGGTGCAAGTGATTGCGCCTCCAACGGTACTGCCGGACGCCAACAGCCGTTACACCTTTGGTTCCTGGAATGGCGGAAGTACCGCCACTTCGATCCAGGTCACCATTGGCGATCAAGTACAGGTTTTCACGGCAACATACAACACGTTTTATAAAATCATCGCCACTTCTCAGCCTCCCAATCTGGTAGGGTTCACGTTCAATCCGCCCCCTTCGGTGGGTGGATTCTTCCCCGGAGGAACACAAGTCGCCGTCACGGCGATTCCCAATAACGGGTTCACTTTCAAGCATTGGTCGGGCGATCTCTCCGGAACCAGTCTGACGGCATCCCTGGTAATGAACGCGCCGCACTTCGTTACCGCCGTCCTCGACGGGGTCCCCTACATAGCCAGCGTTGGAAATTCCGCGGGCGCTACGCCCTCACTCACGGTCGGGCCGGGATCGCTCATCTCCATCGTCGGCGACGATCTGTCGGCAACGACGAAGTCATCGCCGCCCGGAGAACTCTTGCAGGCGATCGACGATGTCTGGGTCACGGTGAATGACCGACTATTACCGCTGCTTTATATATCGCCCACGATGATCAACGCGGAGCTTTTCTCCGATCTAGTGGATGGCAACTATACCTTGACGGTCCATCGCACCAACCAAGGGGATGCGAGCCAGAACATCACGGTCAAGCGAGACTCGCCCGGACTCTTCCAGTTGAATTCGACGCAAGGCGGCCCGACGGTCACCGGTTACCGCGCGGACGGGACCTTGCTCACGCCCGCGAACCCAGCCACCTTGAATGAGACGATTTCCATCTTCGGCACCGGCTTTGGTTTGTATGATCGCCCGATGGTGGATGGTTTCCCGACTCCCGATACAGGGGTTTGGAACGTAGTGGATCCGATCACGGTGACTGCCGGGACACAGACCTATACGCCGGTCACCGCACGCGCCGCGAATGGTTCTACGGGCCTGGTCGTGCTCCAGATCAAACTCACAGGCACGCTGCCGTCGGGTCTGGTCAATCTGAAGGTCACGGTTAATAACGTGGATAGCAATACCGTCCAGCTACCGATGAAGTAGCCGTAACGGATAGTTCTAGCGGACACTTCTAACGAACAAAGAACGCGGGTTTGTCGACGGACGCATCCACCGCGACGTCGAAGAATCCGACCATCATCTCGTCCCAGCTCTGGTGCCCGTAGCGAACGTCAGCGGTGGGATCGGGATTGCGCAGATTCGCGGCGGAGTTATCGTAGGTCGCGATCCAATTGAGCCGGGTCCCCTTCTTGAGCGGCATGGGTTCCGCCAGCCTGTAATAGAGCTGCCAATAGAAATCGTAGGGTTTTACGCTCAGCAGAGTCTCCGGCAATCCGTTATCCAGAATCTTGGTGTACTCGAACCCCGTCCCTCGCAGGTGCATGTGCGGAAAGAATCCCAACAGTAGCGCGTCGTTCGGCAACGTGCCCCATACGCTGATCCGGAAATCGCGATCTCCTGCCGGGATCACGAATGTCTCGTTGTCCATTTGCAGCGTGAGGACGCGCTTAGCCGGTCGGTCAGTGGCGAAAACCATGCCGACCTTGACCCGATCGTCCACTGCCTTACCCGAGGGCGTGTAGTGGATCTCGAACACCAAGTCGGATCCGGCCTTGACCAGCTTGGCCATGCCCGGCGGATACACGTCCGGCGCGCTGCCCGGTGCATAGACGGCTAGGATATCGGCCTTGGTTGGACCCCGCGTCCAGGTATCGCCCGGTTCGCGGATATAAACCACTGCGTGGTGCACCACCGCGCGCTCGCTGGGACGCACTTCCACCGACTGCACCCAGCGATCCTGTGTGAATCCTGTGGGCGCGATGAAGTATTGATACTCGACCGCTCCAGTTTTCGGGACACGAAACGCGCGCGGCATCTCGATTACGGTATCCGGCCTTGAAATGTTCCACCCCTCCGTCCAGTTCTTGACTGGAGGAGCGTCCGATTCCCTGCCCTGCGGCGCGCCCGAATCGGCCCATCGTGCCAGCGTTTCGCGTTCGGCTTCGTTCAGCGATCGGTCATTCGAGAACTTCCCGCAGCACGGATCGGCGAACCACGGCGGCATCTTGCGCGTGAGGACCGCCTCGCGGATCGCTTTGGCCCACGGCCGCGTCTGCTCGTATGTCGAAAACGCCATGGGAGCCATCTGTCCCTGGCGATGGCACTCCTGGCAGCGATCCTGCAGAATGGGCAGGACGTCGCGGTAGAAAGTGGCCTGCTGCGCCATCATCGGCAAAGCGAGTAGAACAGCAGCCATCAACAACAGGATCACTGTCTTTACTATATCCGTGGGGCGCTGTTAGTTCTCCAGAACGTTCAGCGTCAGTCGCTCCGCGTCGCTTAGATGGCCGACCTGCACCACACACTCCGGCGGGATCGAACCAGCCTCCACCATCTCCGCCAAGGGCTGCGTCAGCTTGCGAAGGATCACTCGCTTCAGCTCCCGAGCCCCATATTCGCGGCTGGTCCCTTTCGCCAGGAGAAAGCTTCGCGCCGCCGCATCGAGTTCCAAACCGAACGCGCGCTCTTCCAGCCGATGCGCGATATGCCGCTCCAGCGCCGCGATCTGCTGATCCAAGATCGCCTCCAGAGCCTCCGCGTCCAGTGGCTGGTACGTGATCACCGCGTCGATTCGATTCACAAACTCCGGCGAGAATTTCCGCTTCACTGCGCCCAACCCGATACTAGACAACTTCCGCAGCGTTCCGTCGCCGTTTCCGTGTGACGCGGCCGAGGCGAAACCGAAATCCGGCAGCACTTCTTTCCGCATCGCCGACGCCCCCAGGTTGCTGGTCATAAAAATCAGAGTGCGCTCGAAATTAACCGACGTATTATCTCCCAGCCGCAATACAGCTTTATCCAGTACCCCCAGCAATAGCCGCGTCATACTCGGTGCGGCTTTCTCGATTTCATCGAAAAGCACCAGCGACAAATGGGACCCTTCGCTGGTCACCGCTCCGAGTTTCTGCTGCGTCAGCAGCGGCGGTGTCTCGCGATGCCCCAGATATCCCGGCGGCGCTCCGATCAGTTTGGCGATTTCGTGCTCCATCTGGAACTCACCGCAATCGACGCGCAAGAGATGCTTTTCGCTGCCGTGCAAGGCGTCCGCGAGCGCCTCAACGGTGCGGGTTTTTCCGGTGCCGGTAGGACCCAATAGCAGGAATACACCCGCGGGCCGGCCGTCGGGCGCGAGCCCCGCGCGATACATTTGAACGTACGGAACAATCTCCGCGATCGCGTGAGCCTGCCCCACAAGGCGGCTCGCCAATTGTTGCGTGAGTTCTTCCCGCCCGTTGGCAGGAACCGGAAAACTAACGACGTTCCGCCGGGGACGAATGGGAATCGGTTGGCCGCGCACGCCTTATTCTCAGTGCACGATCCATTGGTACTTCCGCTGCGCGATGCTAAGACGTGGGAAACATGGCGTTATTTATGGCGGTAGGTGATGCGTCCCTTGGTTAAATCGTACGGGGAAAGCTCTAGAGTGACGCGATCGCCTGCCAAAACGCGGATACGATTGCGGCGGAGTTTGCCGGCAAGATGCGCCAGCACACTTCGCTCCTGATCCAACTGGACGCTGAACAGGCCACTGGGGAATTTCTCAACTACGGTTCCAGTGACTTCGATGCAATCTTCTTTACTCATCGTCCTCCCAGAGGATGATTATACACGGTAGCAACTTTCGGTAGAATCATAACCCAGATGACCGAAAAGCTCGGGACGCTGTTTCAACTTTATTACCAGCCCGCACGCGCCTTGAGCACGATTCTCGACTCCGGCAGCCTGGGCCTGGCGATCCTTGCAGCGGCTTTGGCCGGCTTCGCCTCCGAGAAGTCGTTCGGCCCTGCCGTGACCGGGCTGGTGCTCGTGGCCTTGGTCTTCGTTCCTGCGTGTATTGCGATCATCTCCGTCTGGGATCATCTTGGAAGCGTAGGCGTCGTACTCCGCCGCGATTATTCCCCGCTCCTGGTCTGCGTCCTAATGTGCCAGGCGGCGGCTGGTCTGCCGGGCGCAATTGCTCGATTCATCACGCCCCAATTCGTCATCTGGATTCAGGCGGCGGTCCTGATCTTTTTCCTCGGGCTTGCATCGATCGCGATCCGTACTGTCTTTGGAACCGGAATTGGAAAGGGTATAGGAACGGTTTTGGGCGGAGCCGCCGCTACAGCGGGCGGCTATTTCGCATATGAGACTTTTGGCGGAGCCCTTTCTTATTTCGCGTCGCCATTCGTCCTCATCTGGCTTTATATACTGTTCCGCCCCAATCTCGACATGTTCACCGGCCTGGGTGGCGGCCTGCGCTCGAAGCAGAACTTCCGGCGGAACCTGGACGCTCTAACCGTAAATCCGCGCGATTCCGACGCGCACTACCAGCTCGGCCTGATCTATCAACAGCGCCGTAATTACACCGAAGCGATTTCACGGTTCACTAAAGCCATTGAGATCGATCCCAGCGAGACCGATGCGCATCATCAATTAGGCTGCATTGCCCTCGAACAGAAGCGCTACGAAGACGCACGGCGCCACTTCGCCGCGGCCCTGGCCCTTGACGATAAGCATTCGTCGAGCGAATCCTGGCGCGGCCTGGGCGCAGCCGACTTCGAATTGGGAAAGACCGAGCAGGCGCTGGCCGAGCTCCAGAAATATACCGATCGCCGCGAGTTCGATCCCGAAGGATTGTATTGGCTGGGCGCCGCTTTCAAGAAGCTTGGGCGAATCCCGGAAGCTCGCGATGCATTCCAGCGGGCGGTGGAAGCAGCTCGAACGGCTCCGCCGCATCGCAGGCGATATACGTCGGCGTGGGGCCGCCAGGCCAAGGCCGAATTACGCACGCTCTAGGGGAGTGGGGCAGGTCTCCAGACCTGCGGCGGGCTTCCAAGCCCGCCACGTCCTAGCGGGGTTTAGAAACCCCGCGCAGGCGTGGACGCCTGCCCTACTGCTTCGGCCACCAGCGCAATCCGGAACGCCGGCCGAAACACTCGTGCCCGGGGATTCCGCAACCCGGCCTGTCGAGCCAGCTCCTCCAGCTCCTTCCGGTGAAACGCGGCCTCCACTGAAATGGCCCCGTCGTGTACCGTCACCGGATCCCAGCCCAACAGCGGCCGGCTCCAGGCGATGAAGTAATACGGGATCGGATTCCGTTCCAGGTCGATCACCAGGACCGCTTTGCGCGCCACTTCGCCGAAACCTCGCAGCAGCCGGACAACGTCCGTATTCTGAAAGTGATGCAGAAACAGCGAACAAAAGACGTAGTCGAAGCTTCCGGGGCGGAACGGGAGCCGGAAGGCGTTACCTGCCACTCGCTGTCCCAGCGAGCCTTCTAAATGGGATTCTACGTAATCCAACGACGTGACCTTCGCCGCCGGATACCACCGCCGGATGCAGGCTCCCATGTCCCCCGAGGCCGCTCCGACGTCCAAAACCGAGAATGGCTGGCTATCCGGCACGTTTTCCCGGAGCAGATGGCGGAGCGTCGAATGCCCTCCCCAACGCCGGTTTATCCGTACCAGATCCTGCAGGCTGGCGCGTGCCTGATCGGGCGGCAGGCTGTCCAGAAGTTCCGGCAAAATCAGGCGCTTACCAAGGCAGTGCATATTGTTCCTACCCAGGTTACTAGTACTCTAAAGCAACTGCTAAAATAAGACGAGGTTCCACCAAAGGAGACTACATGGGCGACAACTTAGATCCCTCCGGGTCCGGCTCGAAGATTCCAATACTTTTTGGGGCAGTCGTAGCGCTGGTTGGCGCGTCCCTATATCAGTTTTACGAAGTGCGCGAAGTGCGCGGGGAATTAGCCACCACTCGTGAGGAGTTGATGGACCAGATCTCCAAGGTCCATGAAACCTCCACGGTTTCGAGCAAAACCAACCGCCAGTCCGTCGACTCGCTGAAGTCGCAAATGGATGAGGCCCGTCGTCAGGCCAGCATCCTGGCGGGACAGGCCAAGCTCGACGCCACCAAGCACGCTGATGAGCTGGCTGCCAAGCTGGAGAGCGCGCAGGCTCAAGAAGCCGCTGAAACTGCCAAGGTAGCGGCCAGTGTCAACGCAGTTTCCGGCGATCTATCCAAGGTTAAGGACGACGCCAACTCCACCAAGAGCCGCGTGGGCGAAGTCTCCACGGATTTGGCCAGCGTCAAGACCGACGCCGCTGCCACTAAGGCGGAACTCGAGAAGACCATTTCCGATTTGAAGAGCACCAAGGGCGACCTAGGCGTCCAGAGCGGACTGATCGCGACCAACGGCAAGGAACTGGCCGCGCTGCGTCAACTTGGCGAGCGCAACTACACCGAATTCCGGCTGGCGAAAGAGAAAACGCCGCGCAAGGTCGGTGATGTCCAGATACGCTTGAAGTCGGCCGATATGAAAAAGAACCGCTACACCATCGAGCTGATCGCCGACGACAAGCTGGTGGAAAAGAAAGATAAGACCATCAATGAGCCGGTTCAGTTCATGTTGTCGAAGGCGACACAGCCTTTCGAGATCGTGGTGAACGAAGTGAAGAAGGACATGATCGCGGGCTATATCTCGTCCCCCAAAGTTCAACAATCGCGGAACTAATCTCTCCTTGTAAACGACTAGGGCGGGCCCTCGTGGGGTCCGCCCTTTTTATTTGCCCTACGATTATTGCCGCGATCTACTTCTGCGCGACCGTTCCGGCTCCGCCCCAGGTGTCGCGGTTGCGGGCGGTCTTCCAATAGTTATCGCCCCACCATCCAGAATTCGCGACCTTCCCGCTGTGCCGCCCGATCGTGGCGAGCACGCTATCCGCGGACGCCTTCGACATCTCGAGCGTCATGCTCTGATCCTGCCCGTTTCCGTCCGTGAACGCCAATTTCATCTGCTGGGTCTCCGACTTGACCAGCCGCTTGGGCAACGCCCAGACCTTGTACAGCGGCTCCGGCTCAGCTGTGTGTACCATCACCGACCCCAACTCCGCCTTCGAAATCTGCTTGTATGGAATCTCGACCTTGTGGAGCGGTGTCTTCAACTCCATGGACTGGGGGTTATTCATGTTCAGAGTCGCCCCCGTGCTCGGCGAAAGCTCAGCGACGTTTCCGTCGATATAGGTTACAGTTGCCGAATCGGCGGCTGCCAGGAGCCCGCCGGCAAGAATCGTAAGTGTGGGGAGAGTTAAAAAACGCATGGTGGTCCTTTCCAGCACAAAGATCGACAGGGTAGAGGATGAGCTTTAGATCTATCAGCGCCCTAGTACTATGCGAGAATCGGCACGTGGCTAGATTGTTCGTATTTTTGCTGGCAATCCCTGCTGTTTTTGGGGCTGAACCGATAGAACGCTACCTCAACGCCCCCTTCGCGTCCGAGCTCGTCGCGGCGCCTGGCGGGGGAAAAGTCGCCTGGATCCTCGACGAACGCGGAGCCCGCAACCTCTGGGTAGCCTCCGCGCCCGATTACAAGGGCCGCCGGCTCACCTCCTATAAGGATGACGACGGCCAGGACCTGGGCGATATCGCCTGGAGCGCCGACGGGCGCTTCCTGACCTATGCCCGGGGCGGCGATTTAGAGACCAACGGCGACATCCCTAATCCCAGAAACTTTCCCGAGACCCCGGAGCAGGCGGTCTACGCGATCCCCTTCGATGGCGGTCCTCCTAAGAAGCTGAGTGACGGCCGCGGGCCTGCCGTGTCGCGCGACGGCCGCGTCGCGTTTGTGAAAGATGGCCAGATCTGGATGACCACGCTCGACGGAGCCAAGCCGGCAGAGGCAGTCCACGCCAAAGCGTCTTCCTATGAGCTGCAATGGTCGCCCGATGGATCGGCGCTCGCCTTCACCAGTTATCGCGGCGATCACAGCTTCATCGGGGTGTACCGGGTTTCAAACAAGACACTCACATATTTGGATCCCAGCGTCGATCGCGACGGCTCCGCGGTCTGGAGCCCGGACAGCCGCCGGGTCGCATTTATACGGCGGGCGTACTCCTCCACGAGCGCGGTCGGTCCGGTGCGCGACGCGGCAACGCCTTGGTCGATTCGTGTAGCGGACGCGACTAGCGGCATAGGTCGCGCGGCCTGGCATGCGGAAAAAGGTCCCGGCAGTGCGTTTCGCGGCATCGAGGGGGCAAACCAAATCTTCTGGGCAGATGGTGATCGTCTGGTGTTCCCTTGGGAGCGCGACGGCTGGCTCCATCTCTATTCGGTTTCAGCCGAGGGCGGACGCGCGCTGCTTCTCACGCCGGGAGAGTTCGAAATTGAGCATGTTTCACTCTCCCGCGATCGCCGCGAAGCGCTGTTCTCGTCCAATCAGGATGATATCGATCGCCGCCACGTGTGGCGCGTGGCCATTGCCGGCGGCAAGCCATCCGCGATCCTGCTTGGAGAAGGAATTGAATGGCAACCGGCGGATGTAGCCGATGGAGCAGTCGCGTTTCTGCGTTCGAGCGCCACCGAGATCGGCCGCGCGGCCATCAAGATCGGCAGCGGACCTGTGCGCGATCTGGCGCCCGATTCCATCCCCGCGGATTTTCCGAAGGATCTGGTGAAGCCGCAGCAGGTAGTCTTCCCAGCCTCGGACGGCTTGCAGATTCACGGACAGCTTTTTATGCCTCCTGCCGGCGGCGCAGCCAAACATGCCGCGGTGATTTTTTTTCACGGCGGCTCGCGGCGTCAGATGCTGCTGGGTTATCACTACATGCGTTACTACTCGAACGCCTATGCCATGAATCAGTATCTCGCCAGCCGCGGGTTCATCGTGCTGAGCGTGAATTATCGCAGCGGGATCGGCTACGGACTAAACTTCCGCGAAGCTCTGAATTTCGGTAACGCCGGCGGCAGCGAGTTTAACGACGTGATGGGCGTAGGTTTATACATGGCTGCGCGAACCGACGTCGATTCCAAGCGTATCGGCGTGTGGGGCGGATCTTACGGCGGGTATCTAACGGCGATGGCGCTGGCGCGGGCCAGCAATCTATTCGCCGCGGGCGTCGACATGCACGGAGTCCACGACTGGAGCATCCGAGGGAACCGCGTGCTCACCGCGCTCAATGCCGATGAGCTGCGCGAAATCGAGCGTACCGCGCTCCAATCATCCCCGCTGGCCGACGTTAAGAACTGGCGTTCGCCCGTTCTTCTGATCCACGGCGATGACGATCGTAACGTCACCTTCAGTCAGACGGAGCGGCTGGTGGAAGCCCTTCGGGCGCAGGGTGTGGAATTCGAGGAACTCATCTTCCCCGGCGAAGTGCACGAATTCCTGCTGGAGGAAAGCTGGATCAAAGCGTATCGCGCCGCGGGCGATTTCCTGGCGCGAAAACTCAAACCAGAGTGAGTTAGTGGGTTCTACCGCCGCGGGGGACGCCCGCCGCCACCTTCGCGAGGCGCCATCGGACGGGCCTCGTTCACTACCACCGCTCGTCCCATCAGCTCCTTGTTGTTGCATTCCTCGATGGCACGCTGGGCGGCTGCGTCGTCATTTATTTCGACGAATCCAAAGCCGCGCGCCTGGCCGGTAAAGCGGTCCTTCATGACCGTCACCGAGTCCACAGGGACACCCGCGTCTGCAAAGAAATTCTGGACATCCGTCTCGCTCGCGCCGTACGGCAGATTCCCTACAAAAAGCTTCTTCACCGGAGCACTCCTAACTGTCATTGGAGACAACAGCTTCCAAGTACGCGAAATATTATGTCAAAAAGCAGTTTCCGAGTCAAAAAGAAAAGCTGCTGGGCTTGACCATCAGATCGGCTTATGGTAAAGACTATCTATGCCTAGTCTATCAATGCCTCCAGGTTCTCTCGGGATGTTGATTCTGCGAGTCCTGCAAACCGGACCACTTCACGGATACGCCATCGCCCAGCGGATTCATCAGCTGTCTGGCGAAGTCCTGGAGGCGGAAGAAGGCTCGCTCTACCCAGCTCTGCAGCGCATGCTGATGGAAGGTTGGGTGACAGGCGAATGGGGCGTTTCGGAAACCAAGCGCCGTGTCCGTTTTTACAGCCTCACCAAAGAGGGACTGAAGCAATTGAAGCAGGAAATTGCCGCCTATGAGCAAGTCAGCGCGGCCATTCGCGGGATTCTTCGAACCGCATGAAACTCTTTCGCCGGATTCGCTACCTCCTGAACCGCGCTAACGCGGAACATGATCTGCGAGAGGAAATGTCCGCTCATCGCGAGATGCTGGCCGCCGATCGCAAGACCTCTTTCGGCAGCGATCTCCGTCTGCGCGAACAGTCCCGAGATGCCTGGGGCTTCCTCTGGCTCGATCAGCTTCTGCAGGACCTCGCTTACGGCGCACGGCAGTTACGACGCTCTCCCGGATTCACTCTCACCGCTGTTGGAATCCTCGCGCTTGGAGTTGGCCTGAATCTGGCGGCTTTTCACTTGTACAATGCCGCCGTTTGGAATCGCATCTCGGTCCGGGATGCCTCTTCGCTCTATCAGTTCGTTCGCCAGCAGGCAAAAGAACGGGGTCCGGCGCGCTTTCCAGTCGCCGCGATCAATTTCTATCGTGAGTACAGCACGAGCTTTGCATATCTGGTCGCCGAGAATACCGCAACTGAGCTTTTCGTGGACACGGACCCGCAGCCCATCCGATCCAATTTCGTTTCCGGCAACTACTTTAAAGACCTCGAGGTAACGCCCTCGTACGGACGGCTTCTCGACCAACGTGACGCCGAACAGGGAGCGCCATTGGTTGCCGTACTTGGCTATGAATACTGGCAACTTCATTTTGCCAGCGATCCTGGCGTCATCAACCGCACCCTTCGTATCAACGGACAGCCGGTTCAAGTGGTCGGCTTAGCTCCCGCCAGCTTCGATGGCTTGCTCCCACGGCAGACAGCAGTTTGGTTGCCGACGGCGGCTTATTTCACTCTCGCGCCAGGTAGTCCATCGCTGAACGACTTCAGCCGCCCCGACACGAACATGTTCGTGAAGCTCAAGTCGGGAGTATCCTTGCCGTCAGCCGAAGCAGAACTTCGCGCATTGACCTCCGAATTGGCCAAGGAGCAGCCGGCATTCATCCAACCTAGCGAGACGATTCGCGGCCAGCTTTTGTCCAAGTCCAGATCTAAACTTGGTCCGCTTCCGCTGATCGTACCTTTGGTTCTGTTGATCCTTTTCGCAGCCTGCGCCAATTTAGGCACTGTCTTGCTGGCTCGCGGTCTTGTTCGCCAGCAGGAAATCCACACGCGCATGGCACTTGGCGCAAGCCGGATCCGCATTATCCGTCAATTGGTGACCGAAAACCTGCTTCTCGCTGCGCTGGGGTCGGCAGCCAGTCTGGTGGTGGGAGCGGCGGGCGCGAAGCTATTGTTGTTTCTGACCGGTGCACCGCCCGACCTCAAGGTGGTTACCGACTGGAGAGCCTTGCTGGCGGGTGGAGTTTTGACGGTTCTGTCTGTCGTAGGGTTCGGACTTGCTCCGGCGATCCAAGCAGTTCATGGCGCGCTCCAAACCAGCCGCGCGCGGCAGATTCTGTTGGGACTTCAGGTAGCGGTAAGTTGCATTCTTCTGATCTTATCGAGCGTCCTTGCGAAAAGCGGCTGGCGTTTAGCTAATTTGAATTTACGCTTCGACGCGGCGCATATCGCTGTCATCGAAACGTACGGGGCGAACGGGGCAAACGTTCTTGACTCGATCGCTGCCGGTGTCCGCCAAGCCCCTGGTGTCGACGGCGTTGCATTCGCTCGAAACGCTCCGTTGCACGATTGGAATATCGGTCATCATTCAGGGCAGCCTGAGACCATTTGGAATGACGTGGAGCCTGAATATTTCCAGCTGATGAATCTTCCGGTTTTGCGGGGCCGGACATTTCTGCCCGGCGAGCAGAATGCGGTTGTGCTCAGCGAATCGGCAGCACGCGCCGTTTGGCCGAGCGATGATCCGTTGGGCAAGATCTGGCCCAGCGACCTCGGGCCGCGCAACGTTGTCGGCGTGGTGAAGGATAGTGGAGCGGGTGGAATGGTGTTGGGTACGGGCTCCGATTCTGAAGCCGTCGAAGCCTACTTGCCTCTCAACGATAAGAACGCGCCGGGAATAAAGCTTCTGGTTCATACCGCGAGTGATCCGGGTACGATGTTACGTTATGCCAGGTCTGCGTTTTCAGGATCTGTTACGTACATCGACGCATGGCTGGTCCAAAGCGATCTGAACAAGCGGATTTCCGACTCGCGGATGGTGATCCAACTGGTTGGAGCCGCAGGCGTCCTGGCGACCTTTCTCGCAGCGACCGGAGTCTTCGGTTTACTCGCCTTCGCCGTAGCCCAGCGAACCCGCGAGATCGGCGTGCGCGTCGCTCTGGGCGCCGGTTCCCTTCAGGTCGTGCGAACTCTACTGGAACAATGCGCCATCGCCTTGGGAATCGGTGGTCTAGTGGGAATGATCCTCGCCGCCGCCGGAGAGCAGATTCTCAGGAGTCAGTTCTTCGGCTTACCGGAGCTGGATCTGCTGAGTTACGCCAGCGGTCTGGCCGGATTTGCGATCGTCGCGATTGTGGCGGTGCTGATTCCCGTCCGTCGTGCGCTGCGCATTGACCCAGCGTCGGCCCTGCGCTGGGAGTAACGAAATCGGCCGCCGTTAGAATCAGGCGCTGTTAGAATCAAGCTGTGGCATACCCCCAAGACCTTATCGCCCCCATGCGGGCAGAGCTCACTCAATACGGCGTTGAAGAAGCCAGGACGCCGGCCGATGTCGACCGTTTCCTGGCTCCAGGAAATGGCACCGTGCTGATGGTGGTGAATTCCGTCTGCGGCTGCGCGGCCGGCCGCGCCCGGCCCGCCGTGGGACTAGCGCTCAAGCATCCGGTGCGTCCCTTGAAAACGGCCACCGTATTCGCCTGCGGAGATGAGGCGGCCGTGGCTCACCTGCGGAACATTCTGTCTCCTTATCCGCCGTCTTCCCCTTCGATGGCGTTGTTCAAGGACGGAAAGCCCGTGTACATGCTCCATCGCACTGATATCGAACGCCGCGACCCAGTCGAAATCTCCGGACTCTTGAAGGACGCGTTCGATCAGTTCTGCCGCTAAGGTCAGAGGTCCAGACGGCGTACGAGAATTGCCGCCGCGGATAACGCCGAGCTCGTCACGAGCAAGATCGTCCCCATCCACAGCCACGGGACCACCGGGCTGCCGGCAAACCGAAGAATCGTCGGCCACCCCCACTGGATGGCTGCGGTGATCGCAAGCACATACAGTAAACCGGAAACTTGCTCTTTCCACAAAGGAATCAACACCCCGAAAACGGCCATCGACGGAACCACCAGCAATCCAGCCAGGAAGCTTGACACCGCCATCGGCCTGAACGGAACCGCCAGACCTCTGACGAGCAGGATGGCGCAATCGACCACCAGCATCGCCGCGAACAGTACGTATACTGCCGCGCAGGCGCTGGCGAAGCGCGTCCAGATGAGTTCAAACCGTGAGATGGGAAGAGACAGGGTGTAGTACATCGATGCGTGTCCCGGCTGGAATCCATTTGTGCGGATGCCGGTGCCTGCCAGGAAGATACCGACGATGATCGCCGCCGCCGCGCAAGCATAGGTATGGGCGCCCCACAGCAGGAAACGCGCCGGACCCATGGCCGCCAACCGAGGGACTAAAACGTTGAGTTCGACTATGACTCGGCCCGATTTAGCGTACCAACTGGTGCTACCGGACACGAACAGCGCAAAGAGCAGACACGCCGCGACCATACAACACGCGGCGACGCAGAGTCCGCCGCGCATTTCCATCCAATGCCGATGCCAGATCATCCGAACTCCTGCTCCCGGCTTTGGTGAAGACTGAATGCTAACGCCAATGCCGTGATGCTGAGTAGCGCAGCTACTGACAACCAAGGGAACTCGCCGTAAGCTGGAAGCGCAGTAACGGTAACCCATATCCAACGATTAGAAATCACGAATATTGGGAGGGCGACGAGGATGGTCCAGAGTTCATGCATGACCATGGAGAGTGCGCTCAGAAGAGTGTTCCAGGCGATAACGAATAAGGTGGAGAGGGCGATCGACACCCCTAGAGGAATAAACGGGATGCGGTCCCCACTCCACCACGTTGCGGCGAACCGCACGGCCAACGTCAGGGCAGCAGCGATCAGCGCGGAGGCGCAATTCAACGCTTGGTGCGTCGAGATCAGGCGGCTGCGCGAGACCGGCAAAGTGAGCGTATAGCTGATGGAGGGGTGGCGTGGCAGGAACGCGGTTCGCAGTCCATTGCCCATCAAGCAAAGCGCGATTGCCCAGGTGAAAAATGACATTTGGCCGGCCAAGGCTACCCAAGCACTCAGACTCTCCGGCTCTATGGATTGCGGCAAACGCGTTCCCAACAGCTCATTCGCGACGGCTGGCGAGAGTTTCGCCCATTCCGGCGTAATGACGCCGGTCCAAATGGCGTAGGCCGCCACCACCAGCAGGCGGAGACGAAACTCGAGCCAGTATTTATACGAGAGCATGGTCGACCCTGTCATGCGTGCTCCATCTGCTCGAAAAAGATTTCCTTGAGCGTGGCGGGTTCCGATTCAAGCACGGCGACTCCTGTACCGGCCAGCCGCTGGCTGAGTGTATCCGCATCATCCGCGGAGAAACCAGTGACGAAGCGGCCCTCACGCCGCCAGTTCGCCAGGGATCTTGGCAAGTCGGCGTCGGTCCTCTCGACCACGCAGCGCACACGGCGATAACACTGCTTGATGCCGTCCAGTTCGCCCTCGACGACGCAGTGGCCGCGTTTAATCATGACCACGTAATCGGCAACTTGCTCCACTTCGGGCAGCTGATGCGACGAGAAGAATACTGTGGCGCCGCGTTCTGCGACCTGTTCGACCAGGAGCCGCAGGGTCTGTTCGATCGCGATGGGATCCAGGCCCTCGGTAGGCTCGTCCAGCACAAGAAGCTCGGGTCGCCGGCACAATGCCAGCAACAGATAGAGTTTCGCCTTCGTCCCCTTCGATAATTTGGGGCATTTCATGCGCAGCGAAATTTCGAACTCATCGATCAGGCGACGTTCCAGCGAGTGGTCCCAGTTCGGATAGAAACCACGCGTCAGGCGGATCATCTCTTCTACGCGGGCAAACGGGTATAGGTCCTTCACTTCGGGAACGAAGGCGACCTTGCGGAAAATCTCATGCGAAGTGCCCGCGGGAACGCCGAGAATGCTAGCCGAGCCGCCTCCGGCATGCGCCAGTCCCATGAGAATCCGCAGCGTGGTGGTCTTGCCCGATCCGTTAGGGCCGAGGAATCCGCAAATGCTGCCATGCGGGACCGAGAACGTCAGTCCGTTCGGTCCATAGGACTTGGTCAAACCGTGCACTTCGATAGCTGGGCTGATCATCTATGAACCTCCTCGTTTATTTCCGCCAACTCCGATTCGACAAGCCTTCGGATCGCTCCGTCGTCGAGATCCAGATCGCGAAGCGCCGCGACGGCGCGATGCACCACGGTGCGGCCCTTTTGCATATTTCTCTGGTCCTCGCGCTGGCCGTTGGCATGGCTTTCGGCGACGAACGCCCCTGCCCCGTGCCGCAGCACCACCAGTCCGGCATGTTCCATTTCGCGGTAGGCCTTGGCGACGGTGTTGGGATTCATCACCAGGTCCTCGGCCACCTTGCGTATGCCGGGGAGCTGATCGCCGGCGCGCAAGGCGCCCAGCTCGATCGCATGCCGCACCTGCTCGATCAGTTGCAGATACATCGGAACCCCGGATTGTGGGTTGATCCTGAACACTACTGTACTACTACAGTAACACTGTTGCGAGCAGTGTCAAGAGTTTTTTCGCGCGAGCGTTCTCGTATAATCAACGCTAGTCATGAAAGCTCTCACCATCGGTTTCCTGTCCGCGTCATCCTTGCTGTTGGCGCAAACCCGTCCCTTCGTGCCTGTTACCAAAGACATGCTGCTGAATCCCAGTCCGAACGACTGGTTGATGTACAACCGCACCTATGACGCGCAGCGGTATTCGCCCTTAAAGCAAATCGACAAGAGCAACGTCGATCAGTTGCGCATGGTCTGGACGCGCGGTCAGGGCGCGGGGGCGCAAGAAGGCATCCCTCTGGTGCATAACGGCGTGATGTACCTGATGGTTCCCGGTGCGGCGATCCAGGCGCTGGATGCCACCAACGGCAATCTCATCTGGGAATACCAGCGCAAGGTTCCCGCCAATCAGGCGAGTCAGGCGCGCGCCAAAACCATCGGCATATGGGACGACATGATCTACACCACTACGCCGGACAGTTTCCTGGTCGCGCTCGACGCCAAGACCGGCGAGATGCGCTGGGAAACCAAGACCGACACGCGCGGCAACATTTCGGGCGCCGTCGTTGCGGGCGACAAGATTATTTCGGGCGGGTCCTGCACCGGCAACCATGTGAATTGCTACATCTCGGCGCATGACGCCAAGACCGGAAAACTATTGTGGAAATTCGCGACCGCCGCGAACACCGGAGAACCGGGCGGCGACACCTGGGGCAATACACCGGACGACAAGCGCTTTGCTTCCACTTGGGGCGGTCCCGGAACCTATGACCCCACCACAAATTCCGTGATTTACGGCGTAGCAAATCCCACGCCGAACACGCGTATGGAGCGTCATGGCGATGCGTTCTCAGTTCCCACTTCGGGGCCCGTGGACCTCTTTAGTGATTCAACCGTATCCATCAACGCCGATACCGGGAAATTGAATTGGTATTATCAGCACCTGGCCGGCGACGATTGGGATGAGGATTGGACCGATGACCGCCTCCTGGCTTCGACCACGCTCAACCCCACGGCGGCTACAGCAAAGTGGTTCAACAACAAGCTCAAGCCGGGTGAAAAGCGCGACGTTGTGATCGCAACCGGCGAATCCGGCGGCGTCTTCGCCATGGATCGCCACACGGGCGAGTTTCTGTGGGCCAACCCGTGGCCTTTCGATATTCCGGGTTTCCTGATCGACAAAGTGGATCCCGATGGCAAGGTGCACTTGAACGAAAGCCTCATCTTTACCGGTCCGAGTCAGCACAAGACGATCTGTTTTTTCAACACGCGCAGCTACTGGTCGCAGGCCTATAGCCCGGTGACCAATTCACTGTACGCGCCGTGGGTGGACACGTGTTTGGATATGCAGACGGGGCCGATGTTCCCGACTGTTCGCCCGGTGCGCAACGGGAAGGCTCGCGAAGGTTCGAATCCCGCCGAATTCTCCGGCATATCCAAGATCAATCTCGCCACCGGAAAGATCGATCACATTTACAAAGGCCCCGCCCCGATCAACGGGGCCATACTCGCGACCGCCGGCGGGCTGGTGTTTTTCGGAGACCTGGACCGCAGGGTTCGAGCGCTGGACGCGATGACGGGGAAGGTTCTGTGGGAACAGACCATCGGCGGCCCGGTCGCCAACAGCACGATTACTTATTCGGTGAACGGCCAGCAGTACATCGCGGTCGCGACGGGTGATGGTCTGTTGACGCAAAGTGTCATCGGCTATGCACCGGGTCTCAAGGAGCCCAAAGGGGCGAACGCAATCTACGTGTTTGCGCTGCCGCAAAAGAAGTAGCTCGGGGCACCGTGAACGATAGAATTACGATCAACGGGGCCGACGAAAAGACACAAAGGCCTGACTCCGTGAACTTCGGCAAGTGGACGGCTGTGGTCTTCGTTGGCAACGCTCTCGGTACCGCCGCTTTCGTCGGAGTTGCCGGTGCCTTCTTCGATTTACCGCTTCGCAGGCTGTTGCTACCGTATACGCTGTTCCTCTACTGCGGGCTAGCGCTTTCCCCCTTCCTTTATTGGGCGCGCCTTGCTCGCGAGAAACCCAAGTCCTGCGCGATTCGATTCGCGATAGCCATGTTTTTGTACACGCAGGCGATTATGGTGGCACTCGGAATCAGCACGGTCAGGCTGGGCATTCTGTCGCAGACGATAGTACTCGATTATGCACCGCTGCTGGTG
>Ga0070735_10001342_pt1 | contig 23957 bp, 23 predicted proteins | sample Coa_R1_FD_66443 | JGI IMG/M metagenome (GOLD analysis project Ga0070735, IMG submission 66443) | Surface soil microbial communities from Centralia Pennsylvania, which are recovering from an underground coalmine fire - Coalmine... | ecosystem: Environmental > Terrestrial > Soil > Unclassified ...
TATTTTGAGCCTGCCGACGGCCATCTGGAGTCACCGCCTGGCACTGAAGTATCAGCAATCGATCGAAGGATGGGGCCCGTGGTTTGTGGACTGGGCCAAGGGCGAGGCAGTGGAAATGGCCATCGCCGTTCTCTTGGTGTGGATCCTGTACGCCGTGATTCGCAAGAGCCCGCGCAGATGGTGGCTTTATTTCTGGCTTGCCGCGGTGCCCCTGATTATTCTGGGCGCGATCGCCGAACCATTGATTATTGAGCCGCTATTTTTTAAGTTCACGCCGCTGGCAAGTTTCCAGCCGCGCCTTGCCGAGCGCATCGAGAGCGTGGTCAAGCGCGCAGGCCTGGAGATTCCTGAGAATCGCATGTTCGTCATGAACGCCAGCTCGAAACTCAAATCGGTGAACGCCTATGCCTCCGGACTCGGCGCCACCAAGCGCGTGGTCGTGTGGGACACTGCTCTCATGCGCATGACAGAGGACGAAATCCTCTTTGTTTTCGGGCACGAAATGGGCCATTACGTTTTGGGGCATGTGCGCAACGGAATTTTGTTTTCCTGCAGTGTCCTCTTGATCTTTCTTTATCTAGCCTATCGCCTCTTGCACTGGATGCTTTCGCGCTGGGGAGAAAAGTGGGGCATCCGCGGCGCGGACGATCTCGCATCGTTGCCGGTATTGCTTCTGCTGGCTATGGTTTTCAGCTTTTTGTTCACTCCGATCTCCAATGCCTACAGCCGCTACCTGGAGCATCAGGCCGACCAGTACGGCCTGGAGGTGATCCACGGACTGGTGCCAAATGCACCGATGGTCGCGGCGCACGCTTTCCAGGTCCTTGGCGAAGTGGACCTGGAAGAGCCGAATCCGTCTCCGGCCGTGAAATTCTGGTTCTACAATCATCCGCCGCTCGATGAGCGCATCCGCTTCGCGCAGACTTATGATCCGTGGTCTCAGGGACGCTCTCCAGAATTTGTGACGCGCGCGGGATCTACTTTGAATCTGCCAGAATAACGGGTGCGGCTTTACTGTGGAGCCGCCGGAATAACGGGTGCGGGCTCTACTTTGAGCCCGCCATAATAATTGTTTTGGCAATTCTGCGCCGAGTAGCACAAACTTCAATCTGTCCGTTTTTGAATTTGCTTTTATTCACTCAAGTCGCAACCGAAAATTTGTGTCGATTTCGTGCAAGGGTGAAAACGCAGAAGCTGCGCTTAAATTAAAAGGAGAATTACGTTGAAAAACAAAATCAGGGAAATTGCATTGCTGGCGTCAGCGGTTCTGACTCTCGCGTGCATGCCGTGCCTCGCACAAGACGCGATTAGCACGATGGAAGTAGCCACTGCCGCGCCGGCAAATCCGGCCCCGAGGCCAACTTCCTGGGGAGTGCCGGAAGGGCGTATGTTTTTCCCGCACAATTCAGTGCGCGGATATACGGATTTTTCCTTTGCGCCGCCGCATAATGAACCGGACCTCGCCCGTTGCAATCCCTCCTTCCCCGCAATTGTAAGCGCCGGCGGCGCCAGTTCCACATGCAACGCCTATGCACGCTACTTGTGGAGCGGCTATCTCGAAATTCAGCCCTTTGGAAAGACATTGGCGCGCCATTTTTTCGTTTTTTTCGCGCCCACATTTTCATTTGGAAATAACGTGCCGCAATTCAAGTACACAGCATCGATAGACGGAATTGCGTTTGAACGCGCAGTGGGAATCGGCTTTGAGCTGCCCAAGAATTTCGAGTTCCGCGTGACTCAGCACCAGGTGGACTGGCTGGGCCGCTACAATCACGGTGTCGGACCTGCCGATCTCAGCACGCACGGTCCCTATGGGCTCTATACGACAATTGGGGCGCGCTGGTACTTCGGCGGCTACGGCCGTTCGCAGTAGGCCCGTCGCACATTTACTCATCCACTTGCCCGGCTGCTTACGTACTACTAGCGGAAGCGGCCGTGCCGCAGGAGGTGGGGCATGAGTTCTCGAAAAGGCTTGATTACGGTATTTGCGGCAATCATTGTATTTCTTGCTCTGATTGTCCGGCTGCCGGCCAAATCCGGGCGCGCCGGCGCAGGATTATCTTCGGTCGCGTTACAGCCCGCTGCCGCGGGGGCCACGCCGGTCCTGGTCGAGTTGTTCACCTCCGAGGGCTGCTCGAGTTGCCCGCCGGCTGATACCCTGCTTATGCGACTCGGGCGCACGCAGCCCGTTCGCGAGGCCAATGTAATGGTGCTCGAAGAACACGTGAACTATTGGGATAGCCTCGGTTGGAAGGATCCGTTCTCCTCTGAAGCGGCAACTGAACGTCAAGAGGAGTATGGCCAGGCGTTTGGCGGCCGGCAGGTGTATACACCGCAGATGATTGTCGATGGGCATGCGGAGTTTGTGGGAAGCGCGGAGAGTGCCGCTCTTCGAGCGCTTCGCGTGGCTAGCGTTGCGCCGAAGCCTGCGGTCAGCTTGTCCTGGGCTGATGGCGGGATGCTGGCGATCCACGTCGATCCGTTAACTAACGCTGAACAGGGAGACTCGCCACAAGTGGTCGTGGCCATCGCTGAAAACATGCTGCACTCCGACGTGAAGCGAGGAGAAAATGCAGGACGCGCACTCGAACACGATGGCGTGATGCGCGCACTCATTCCGGGCGGGAAAATTGATGTAACTTCGAATGCGTTTTCGTCCACGATTGCTGTACACGCAGCGCATGAGTGGAACGTTGCAAATCTGCGCGCCATTGTGTTTGTGCAGGAACGACGAAGTCGCCACATCCTGGCCGCCGCAGCGATTCCCTTTCCTGCAGCGTAGCAACGCATTTTTGCAAACGCCGGATTAATTCCTATTCCAGCCTGCACGGACGCGTGTCGCGTTCGAGTAGCACAGACTTCAGCCTGTTTGCTTTTGAATTTGATTTTCCGCCCCGCCTGATACCAAATTCAAAATCACACAGGCTGAAGCCTGTGCTACTCGCTCGTGATAAAGTAGCGCTCCGCTCTATGGCGCAGATTGACACATCGGTGCAGATCGCCGCTCCCGCCGAATTGGTGTTCGCGTTTTTTGTTCCTCAGCGCATGCCTTATTGGTACGGCGCGGAGATGGAAGCGTGCATCGAAGTGCAAGGAGGGGCGTCGGACTTTGCGGTCGCGCAGAAAGTGCGCGTTACCGGGCGCTTAGGACGTCGCGAAGTCTCGCACACGGCCGTGGTCACGGCGTTTCATCAGGCGCGCCTCTTCGAATGGCGATTCGAAGATCGCTACGGCGTAAAAGGCCTGGAACGATGGGACATCGAGCGAGTAAACATGCCGCGATCAGTAGTTGTGCCGCAGACGGCCGTGCGGATGCGCAGCGACTACACATTGCCGGGCCTACTGGGCAAGGCCATGGATCGCTTCTTCACGCGCCATGCTGTCGCCCGCCGCAATCAGGATTATCTTCAGCGCCTGAAACGTCTGGCCGAGCATGGGCCGCCCGAGTAACCCTTTGGATTCCCAACTAAATCCCGAAAGCGGCACGACTCCACGCTCGTTGTTGGCCCCTCCAGCCGGTCCCATTGACGGCATCCGGGTAGTTTTGTGGAATGAGCGCGAGTTGCGGGCCGGGTGGCGACTGTTGATTTATGTAGCGCTCTTTCTCGCCATCGGCGGAGCGGAATCATTTGCCGCGGCACGTTTGCATTTGCTGACCCTGACATACACGAATATTACCGCGTCGGGTATGTTGATCCAGGAAGTAATTCTGCTTTCCGCGGCGCTCGCAGCTGCGGCAATCATGGGAGCGCTTGAGTCACGCGCGATTGGGGACTACGGCTTGCCGGCTGCAGAGATGTTCGGGTTGCGCTTCTGGCAGGGCCTGGTCTGGGGACTGGTGATGATTTCGGCGACGATCCTATTGATCTGGCTACTGAAAGGTTTTTCGTTCGGCGGGCTGGCGTTGCACGGTTCTGCGCTTTTCGGGTATGCCGCGCTCTGGGGTTTGGTCTTTCTCACCGTGGGACTCTTTGAGGAATTCTTTTTTCGCGGCTACACGCAATTTACGCTGGCTTCAGGAATCGGATTCTGGCCCGCGGCAACCATGATTTCCGCCGCTTTCGGCGCGTCGCATTTGCGAAATACGGGCGAAGACATTGCCGGCACCCTGAGCGTGTTTGTCATAGGAATGTTCTTCTGTCTCACCTTGCGCCGCACTGGAAATTTATCGTTCGCGGTTGGATTGCATGCGTCCTTTGATTGGGGCGAGACGTTTCTATTTTCTGTACCCAACAGCGGCATCGTCGCGCCGGGCCATTTGCTGAATTCTTCCTTCCATGGGCCAGTATGGCTCACGGGCGGAACGGTAGGTCCCGAAGGCAGCGTCATGGCGTTTGTGGTAGTGGCGCTGGCGGCGGCAATTTTCAACCGCGTTTTTCCGCCGAGGAATTAATGTGGTCGCTTCACTGTAGGGGCACGGCACGCCGTGCCCCCTACAACTATTCGACGACAATGCGTAGGAATTTTTTCTTGCCCGCACGTAGGAGAAACTCTCGAGCGTTCGTGAGCGGCACTTCCATCTTTACGTCCGAGATGCGCTCACCGTCGAGTTCCACGCCACCCTGCTTCACCAGACGGTCCGCTTCACTTCGAGAAGACGCCAAACCCAGTTCTACCAACATTGTCGTAAGCCGTTTTGCTTCTCCACGGACAAGTTTGTGAACGGGGGCTTCCTCGGGGGCTTCGCGGTCGCGGAAAATACGTTGAAACTCGGCGGCCGCCTTTTCCGCAGCGGCTGCCCCGTGGAATCCGGCAATGATTTCCCGCGCCAGGGACATTTTTGCGTCCATCGGGTGCGTCGCGCCTGATTTTACTTTTGCGGCCAGAGCGGCGATTTCTTCCGGAGTGTGATCGGTCACCAGGTCAAAGTACGGCCACATCATGTCGTCGGAAATGGACATCAGCTTGCCAAACATTTGGGAAGGCGCTTCGGTGATGCCAACGTAATTGCCTAGGGACTTGGACATTTTGCGCTGGCCGTCGAGTCCGACGAGGATCGGCATGGTCAGCGCCACTTGAGAGTGTTGGCCGTATTCGCGTTGTATATCGCGGCCCACGAGCAAATTAAATTTCTGTTCCGTAGCGCCAAGCTCAACGTCGGCCTGGAGTGCGACCGAGTCATAGGCTTGCAGCAATGGGTAAAGGAGCTCGTGGATAGCGATGGGAAGATTGCCCGCCAGGCGCGAACGAAAATCTTCGCGTTCCAGCATGCGCGCGAGGCGATAGTGCGCGCAGAGGTGGATCATGTCGTGGCCGCTAAGTTTTCCAAGCCACTCGCTGTTGTAGCGAACTTCCGTATTTTCTTTGTTGAGAATTTTGTAGACCTGATCGAGATATGTTTTGGCGTTGGCGTCCACTTGTTCGCGCGTCAAGGGCGGGCGCGTTTCGGACTGGCCTGTGGGATCGCCAACCATCGCTGTAAAATCGCCGACCAGAAAAATCGCCGTGTGGCCGAGGTCCTGAAAATGTTTGAGCTTTCGCAGGACGACCGTATGGCCGAGGTGCAGATCGGGCGCAGTCGGGTCGACGCCCAGCTTTACACGCAACGGCTTGCCGGTCTTGATCGATGATTCCAGCTTTGCGCGCAAATCTTCTTCGCGAATGATTTCCGCCGCGCCCTTGCGCAGGTAAGCGATTTGCACGTCCACGGGATCGAATTGTTTTTTCGTCGTCATGAAGGGGTTGTTATGTCTGATTTTGGCGCGGCGATTACCCGGCGGCCCTGGATGCGATAATTGCCCGAAAGAATCAGGCGCACCGCGTCTGTGTAAATGCGATGCTCCTCGGCAAGGATGCGCGCGGAGAGTGATTCGTCCGTATCGTCATCGCGCACGGGCACGATGGACTGCGCAAGGATCGGGCCCGCGTCGAGGTTTTCATCCACCAGATGCACCGTGCAGCCGCTGAATTTAACGCCGTACTCGAGCGCCTGCCGCTGGGCCTCAAGTCCCGGAAACGACGGCAAGAGCGAAGGGTGAATATTCAGGATGCGCTGCGGAAAGCACGACACAAAATATGGCGAGAGCAGCCGCATGAACCCTGCAAGACATACTAATTCAACGCCTGCCCGTTTCAGTTCGGCGACGACCAGTTTGTCGTAGGCTTCACGCTGCAAACCCTTCGACGGAATCACTTTTGCGGGAATTTTTCGCTCGGCGGCGCGCGCAAGTCCCGGCGCATCTTCGCGATTGCTGATCACCAGAACTATTTCCGCGCCGGGGAGGCGTCCCGCTGCGATACCGTCGGCCAGCGCCTCGAAATTCGATCCACGCCCCGACAAGAGCACTCCAATACGATGTGGCATAAGCAAAGGACGTTAGCATAAAGGGACGTAATATTTCAGGAGGAATGTTTTCATCGCGTTATGCTTGGCGTACCGGGGGCAATTTGGGATATTCTGGCTAGGTCGCACGGGTTTTAGTATACGATTGTTATACGCGGGGCAGCGCAAGCGCCACGCCGTTTTCTAAACGGCTATATCGCGGGTTGGACTCCCACCCGGCCCACCATCACATCAGTGCTTCTCTGGCACTACCTCGATATTAACAACTTCATCTTCGGGCTTGTAGGTTCTTAGGATCGGTTCTTTGTCGCGATTCACGTTCGCACCATCAAAAGGAATGTTTGCCCGGTTGCCCGAAGCAAATGTCACCGTGATTTGGTAGCGCCCGACGCCTGCGTGTTTTTCATCAATAGCCAATTTCTGCTCGCCGGTCTCAGGATCGAATCCCAAATTGCGCACATCGATGTGCTCGTCGCTGTATCCCTTAACATTAGTCTTGGGATCGTCAGGTTCCTTCATGGTTGCCTCCGTGGCGGATTCCAACACTGTTCAATGCTTACGGCAAGCCTTCCCATCTTGCATCGTCTTATCCATCACGCATTGCACCCAATTCGTTGCACTGTTTGCGCCCACGAATGCACCTTCAATGAAGCCGAGAGTATGGTCCAAGGCTGCTGTGCACTGGAAGGAATTATAATCGCCGAACTTCGTGTCGGATATCTTTCCGGAAGGCTCAATTACCGGCACGTGGCAAGAAGATGTTTCATCGAAGTAAACTTTCTCAAGGAGTTGTCCGCCCGTCTTTTCGTTCAGTTTGAAGAATGAATCCATAACGCTGAACAAAAATGGTGGTTGGAGGAGGGGGCTATTGTTGTTGACGGCCAAGGCCCTGTCCTTCTCCGTTTTGTAAGATGCATCGTCAGCAATAACAAATTGTATGACACTCGTAGGGGTAGTTCCCTGTTGTATCACTGCCAAATAATCGATGATTTCTTTACACTCAGCCGGTGGGACCCCGGCTGTACACAAAGCTACAGGCGGCGGTATTCGCTTCTTTTCTTGCCCTGAAGCCGACTGGCTAATAAGCGCACACCCTACAAGAAGCAGCGGCAGTTTTTTCATTGTTCCCTCACACGATTGAATCAACGTGGGCGGATACTACCACGCACGGCCCCTGCGTGCCCTGATTCACTTCGCCATGCCGGAAATACTACGGCGGCTGGTATAACCGCCCGACGCAACCAACCCTCCCGGCGAAATCTTTATAGTTTTCCCCAGAAGGCAAATGTCACTGCGCCCACCAGAAACAGGAATGAGACGGCGTGGTTCCATTTAATATCTTCGCCGAGGTACCACCAGGCGAAGACGACGAACACGCAGAGCGTGATTACTTCCTGGATGATTTTCAATTGAAACACGGAGAATTGACCGTAACCGATGCGGTTTGCCGGAACTTGAAAACAATATTCCGCGAAGGCGATCAGCCAGCTCACCACGATGGCGGCGAAAAGGGGCGCCTTGCGGTATTTCAAGTGCCCGTACCAGGCGAAGGTCATGAATATATTGGAGCAAACAAGAAGCAGAATGGTTTTCATGGCCATAAAATCGTATCACGGCCAGAATCCCAGGATTAAATTGGAGTTTGCCAGAATCACGGGTGCAGGCTCTACTTTGAGCCCGCCAGAATTAAGGTGACTACTGCCGCAGAACCAGAGTACCGGCAATCATGTCGTGTAGGGCTTGTTTCTTTTCCGTGAATCCGGCCATGATGTACCCAATTCCGAGGGGAATAAGCCCGCTGATGATTTTTGCGAAGAAGCGTCCGGTGGCGTGCCCAAAAGACAGGTGCTGGCCCGTGAGATCGGTGACGCGCAAGGACATTGCCGCCTTTCCGAAAGTAGCCTCCCGCGCCGAGCTTTCCATTCCAGCGAAGTACAGCCATTGCGCAACCACGAAAAGCGCAATCACGAAGAAGAACCTGAGGAAGACAGCTGCCACGAATACCGGGTCTGGCGGAGCGTAGGCGCCTCGTCGCGCCAGGAAGTGCAGTCCACCAAGCAGAAAGATCGGAATCATCACGATCAAAAAAAAGGGAATACCCAATACGATTGCGTCAATCAGGTGGGCGACGAAACGCAGCCAGAATCCTGCGTATCGCACCGGCGCGGCGACCGGCACGCTCGCTGGAATTTGCGGTGGCGTAACCGGAGCCCCAACTTCCTGTCCGCAAGCGGTGCAGTAACGCACGCCTTCTTCAACTCTTAAACCGCAGCGTGAACAGAACATGGGCGCCTCACTTGGAATGGCCGGCATGGCTGCTGGTCCGAACTGATGCGGACTTATAGCGCTTGCGAGAGCGCGGGTCAACAGCGGAATCGGTTTGTAAAGTTAAAGAGGCAGTTTGCCCGTGAACGCTACCTGCGACTTGCGCGGATCGCACTTGCGGATTTGTCCGATCCGGTAGAATTTTTCTCGGCGGCGCTTCAATTCGGATTCCAGGGCACGATGATTCTCGAGAGGCACAATTAGAATCATCCCCACGCCCAGATTAAACGTGCGCAGCAATTCGTCACGTTCAAGTTTTCCCAGGGTAGCGAGATAAGAAAAAATCGGTGGCACAGGCCAGGAGCCCAGCTCAATTTCCGCTTGCACTCCGCGGGGAAGCACGCGGGGCAGATTTCCGGGGATGCCGCCGCCGGTGATGTGCGCCATCGCTGAGAGCCATCCGCGCGCGACCGTAGTCTTCAGCATGGGCCAGTAGCAACGGTGAGGACGCAGCAGTTCCGCGCCGATTTTGTTGCTGACCTCCGCCACATACGTTTCGGGGTGCAGCCCGGCGTGCTCAAAGACAAGTTTGCGCGCGAGCGAATAGCCGTTGGTGTGCAGTCCGGTTGAAGGAAGCGCGAGAAGCAAATCGCCCGACTTCACCGCATTCGTCTTTTTCAAACTGGCGCGCTCCATCACGCCGACGATGAAGCCCGCGAGGTCATATTCTCCCGGCGCGTAGAAGCCCGGCATTTCAGCCGTCTCGCCGCCAATCAGCGCGCACCCGGCGGAATGGCATGCACGCGCCATACCCTCGACAATCTGTTCGACGGTATTCGGGTCCATTTTTCCCATCGCTAAATAGTCTAGGAAAAACAGCGGCTCCGCGCCGAGCGTGAGAATGTCATTGATGCAGTGATTCACCAGGTCGCCGCCAACGCTCGAGTGAATTCCCGTAGCGGTGGCGATTTTTAGTTTTGTGCCCACTCCATCGGCGCTCGAGACCAGCACGGGCTCGCGCCATTTCTTATCGAGCGCGAAAAGTCCCGCAAACGAGCCGATCCCGCCGATTACTCCACGCGTAAAGGTGCGCGAAGCCAGGCGCCGGATGCGCTGCTTGGCCTGATCCGCCAAAGAAATGTCGACACCGGACTCAGCGTAGTCCATGAAAACGAACTCTTTCTGCCGTGGCGAGAGGAGCCGCGCGGCGTGCTCCCATTGGATTAGAACATTTTGAAGATGCGACGCCAGCGAACAATATTTGGATGAATAAAAACACTTGCGTATGTAAGCATCCGGTCGCGAATGTGTCCCGGATCCCAAGCTTCGCCCGGAGCGTCGATCGACATGTACACTAGTACGGGCGTGCCAATAATATTCGCGCGCGGCACGAATCCCCAATAACGACTATCGTAGGAATCGTCGCGATTATCGCCCATCATAAAATATTCGTTGGCTGGAACCGTTACCGGCCCGTAGTTGTCCACCGGATTTGGGGGCGCTGCCCGATAGGATTCCTCAAGTTTCTTTCCATTGATGTACACGACACCGCCACGAATTTCGAGCTCGTCGCCGGGCAGTCCGATCAATCGCTTGATGTAATCCGGGCTTTCGGGCAAGGGTGCGCGGAAAACGACGATTTGCTGGCGATGCGGCTCGCGCCACAGGCGAAGATGAAATTGCGTCATGGGTACTTCGGCGTCGTAACCGAAACGGCTCATCAGCAGATGGTCGCCCACGAGCAGAGTCCTCTCCATCGAGCCGGAAGGAATCACTCGGGCTTGCACGATCGTGCCTGTGATGAACAGGAAAGCGAGAATAACCCACAGCCATGAGACCATCTCGCGGACGATGGCCTTGCCCAAAGTCGACTTGGGCTCCGCCGGTATCTGTCCCGAGGGTTCTTGTTCCGTGGGTGTTTGTAGCTCTACTTCACCGTTCATTTGGCACCGCCTGAATTTCAACCAATGGCGTTTCTGGTCCCGCCGATCGAGCATCGAGTTCGGCCTGCGCGCCGTCCACCGGGTAAACGCCCGTGTAGCAGGAAGTGCAGTACGCGCCACGCGTATCCTCGACGGCGCGGCGCAAATTTTCCAGCGAAACGTAACCCAGCGAATCCGCGCCCAGATAACGCCGGATTTCCTCGACCGTTCGTTGGCGCGGGTCGCACTTGCCCTCAAACGCCTCCAATTCCGTCTCGGTGAGTCGCGGACGTCGCCGTGACTCGTCGGCCGCAATCAATTCCTCGCGCGTCGGCGTGTCCACGCCGTAGTAGCAGGGCGAAATTGTGGGCGGACAGCTGATGCGCATGTGAACTTCAGTCGCGCCGGCTTCGCGCACTAAATGCACAATCTTGCGGCTGGTTGTGCCGCGCACGATTGAATCGTCCACCAGCACCACGCGCTTTCCCTGAAGCAATCCGCGCACGGGATTTAATTTTAGTTTCACTCCAAAATCGCGGATGGCCTGTTGCGGCTCGATGAAGGTGCGCCCCACGTAATGATTGCGAATCAATCCCATGCGGAACGGTACGCCGGACTCCTGCGCATAACCCAGCGCAGCCGGCACGCCCGAGTCGGGCACCGGAACGACAATATCTGCCGGAACCGGATGTTCTCGCGCGAGCAGGCGGCCCAGCATCTCGCGGCTTTGCTCGACCACGCGGCCGAAAACCAGGCTGTCCGGGCGCGCGAAATAAACGTGCTCAAAAATACATTGCTGCCGAGGTTTTTCCGCCGCGAAACGCAGCGATTCAATCCCCTTTTTCGTTATGCGAAGCATTTCTCCGGGTTCGATGTCACGCACGTAAGTCGCGCCAAGCAGATCAAATGCGCACGTTTCTGACGCGACAATCCACGCTCCGTTGAGAGTTCCAAGCGCGAGCGGTCGGAAACCGCGCGGGTCGCGCAGCGCGTACATTTCATCGCGCGTCAACACCAGCAGAGAATATGCGCCTTCCACTTGATTAAGCGCGTCGGCCAGCGCGCCGGAAATATTTCGCGCCTGGCTGCGGGCCACCAGGTGCACGATAACTTCGGTATCGCTGGTGGTCTGAAAGATTGAGCCGCGATGTTCGAGCGTGCGGCGCCATTTTGCCGCGCTCGGCAGGTTGCCGTTATGTCCAAGTGCAAGTTTACCCTTATTGCAATCGATGACGATGGGCTGCGCGTTCATCAGCGAAGTGTCACCGGCAGTTGAGTAGCGCGTGTGGCCGAGAGCGGCGTCGCCGGGCAGCCGAGCGAGCACTTCAGGCTGGAAAATATCCGCTACCAGGCCCATGGCCTTTTCGAGATAGAGTTCGCGCCCATCGCTCGATACGATTCCGGCCGATTCCTGCCCGCGATGCTGCAGCGCGTAAAGGCCCAGATAGGCAAGTTTGGCGGCTTCGGGATGGCCGAAGACTCCGCACACGCCGCAGTGATCGTGAAAACGATCGTTTTCGATTTGGACTAAACCGCTCATTCTGCCTTTCGGATATCGTTGCCGCGCAGGAGGCGTTCGAGCGCTCCCGCCCAGGCGTCATTGAGGGAGGGGGGATCTGCGCTCACGACTACCCGGCCATTTAGTTCGATGCGAAATTCGCCTCTGGAGACTCGGCCAACTTCCAGCAGTGCCACTTCGTATTGTGCCGCAATCTGGCGCACGGCGGCAAGATTTTCGGGAGTAACCGATACGATAGCCCGGGCGCCGCGTTCACCGAACAGCGCGGCTTCGTTTGGTTCGTTGCTTGTGAGCGAAACTTTCGCCGAAAGTCCATCGCTCGCGAAACAGGATTCCGCGAGCGTCACGGCCAAGCCGCCGTCGCTCACATCGTGCGCGGATCGCAGCGTGCCTTCTCCGGCCAAAGCGACGAGTAGGGAAATCAGACGCTTTTCTGCGGCGAGATCGACCGCGGGCGGGGCACCGGCGACGATTCCGTGAATCGTTCGGGCGTATTCCGAGGAGGAAAATTCTCTATCGCTACTCTGCGGAGCAGTTGCTGCGCCTGGCCGGCCATCGAGCAGCAAAATCACGTCGCCTTCCGCGCGAAAACCCATTCCCAGCGAGCGCGAGGCGTCTTCAATCATTCCGAGCACGCCGAGAACCGGCGTTGGATCAATCGAGCGGCCAAGGGTTTCGTTATAAAAACTGACATTGCCGCCCGTGATTGGAATTTCGAGAGCCGTACACGCCGCAGTGATGCCATCGATGGCGCGGCTGAACTGCCACATTACCTCCGGCTTTTCCGGATTACCAAAATTGAGGCAATTCGTCGCCGCCCACGGTTTTGCGCCAGAACACGCCACGTTGCGCGCGGCTTCGGCAACGGCCAGTTGTGCGCCTACGAACGGATCGAGGCGGCACCAGCGCCCGTTGCCGTCGCTTGATAGTGCCAACGCGCGCTTCGTGCCCTTCACGCGCACAACCGCAGCATCGCCCGCTCCCGGCGGCTCAAGCGTATTCGTGCGCACCATGTAATCGTATTGCTCCCAGATCCAGCGCTTGGAAGCAATCGCGGGAGCGGCAAGCAATTTGCAGAAATTTTCTGTGAGGTTCGTGTCTGCTTGACCGAATTCGACGAGGCGCTCGTTCGTGGGTAGTGCCGGCGCTGCGAGAGGGCGCTGGTAGACAGGTCCTTCTTCCGCCAGAGCGTGCGCCGGAATTTCCGCCGCGACGCGGCCGCGATGAAGCACGCGCACTAAACCATCTTCCGTAACGCGGCCAATCTCCACCGCGTCCAGACCCCACTTGGCGAACACCTTGAGCACTTCCTGCTCGCGGCCGCGTTCCGCCACCAGCAGCATGCGCTCCTGCGATTCGCTCAGCATCATTTCGTAAGCGGTCATGCCGGGTTCGCGTTGCGGCACACGCGCAAGTTCAATTTCAATTCCCAGGCCGCCGCGCGAAGCCATTTCGCACGAGGAACTTGTGAGTCCCGCCGCGCCCATATCTTGAATCGCGACGACTGCTCCGGTTTGCATTGCTTCGAGGCAAGCCTCCAGCAGCAGCTTCTCCATGAATGGATCGCCGACCTGCACGTTGGGACGTTTCTGCTGCGATTCTTCGCTGAATTCGGCGGAAGCCAGCAGCGATGCGCCGTGAATGCCGTCGCGCCCGGTTTTTGCACCCACGTAAATCACCGGATTTCCCGCGCCCCGCGCTTTGGCAAAAAATAAATCTTCTTTTTTGGCGATCCCCAGCGCCAGCACATTCACTAGCGGGTTCGCCGAATATCCCGGCTCGAATTGCACTTCGCCGCCCACCGTAGGCACCCCGAAACAGTTTCCGTAATGCGCAATACCGCGAACCACGCCGTCAAGAATGCGCCGGTTGCGCGCGATTATTTCTTCGTCAATAAAATCGTCAGTTGCGTTTTTGAGAGTAGCCGGTTTAGGAGGGGCGGGCTTTAACCCGCCCGAACGAGGATCGTTTTGGGGGGCTTTAGTCCCGGAAGTGATCGGCCCGAAGCGCAACGAATCGAGCACCGCAATCGGCCGCGCGCCCATCGTGAAAATGTCGCGCAGAATTCCGCCCACGCCCGTGGCTGCGCCCTGAAACGGTTCAACATAGCTGGGATGATTGTGCGATTCCATCTTGAACGCCGCAGCCAAACCGTCGCCAATATCGACGACGCCCGCGTTTTCGCCCGGGCCCTGCAGCACCTGCGGCGCGCGCGTCGGCAAGCGCCGCAAATGCGCCTTGCTGGACTTGTAGGAGCAGTGCTCGCTCCACATCACGCTGAAGATCCCAAGTTCGGTGAAGTTCGGATCGCGCCCAAGAATTTTCTGGATACGCGCGTACTCTTCGGCGGTCAGGCCGTGGTCAGCCGCCAGTTCCGGTGTGACTTTGATTTCAGTATCGAGCATCTTGATGTATGCAAGCCCCGACAAATATTCCGCGGACGAGAACGGTTTCAGTTGTAGGGGCACGGCATTGCCGTGCCCCTGCAATTTTGCAATTTGCAAAAAATGTGCGTGCGATTAACGACCCGACAAAAATTTGATTTCACTATGCCGAAACCGTGGCTTGCCCCGTGAACGATTGAATTACAGAACGAAAGATCACCAACCCGTCGTCTGATCCGAGCGCCGCTTCAACCGCGCGATCCGGGTGCGGCATCAGGCCCACGACATTGCGCTCCCGGCTGCAGATGCCCGCGATGTTTGCAAGCGAGCCGTTCGGATTCGCCGCGGCCTCTTCGCGCCCGTCGGCAGTCGTGTAACGAAAAATAATCTGGTGATTGCGCTCGAGGTCGGCGAGCGTTGCGGCGTCGCAATAATAGTTTCCATCCGCATGCGCGATCGGCATTTGCAACACTTGCCCGACCTCGGCCGCGCCCGTGAATGGCGTGTCCGCATTCTCAACGCGAATATGCACCTGCCGGCAAATAAATCGCAGTCCGGCATTGCGCATAAGCGCCCCCGGCAGCATGCCCGCCTCACAGAGAATCTGAAAACCGTTGCAGATGCCCAGGACCAGTCCCCCGGCCCGTGCGAATTTTTCCACTGCGCGCATTACCGGAGAAAATCGTGCGATCGCTCCGGTGCGCAGATAATCGCCATAGGAAAATCCGCCCGGCAACACGATTGCGTCAAATCCCGCGACCTGTTCGGACTGATGCCAGAGGAACTCAACTGGTTGATGAAGAACCTGGCCCAAGGCGTAGTAAGAATCGTGATCGCAGTTCGAGCCCGGAAACACGACTACCCCGAATTTCATTGCGCGGATTCTCCCCTCACCCGACTATTTTAACACAGGAGGGGATTAGTGTTTGCGGGAAGGCTTGGCTTGACGAGATCGCGTCCTGCTTCGTCGAGCAGGCGCGCTGCGCTTTACCTTTTTTCCAGGGCGCGATTTCAAAGACTTGGTGGCCGCGGCCATTTGGCGTCTACGGGAGGCAGCCCATCCGGGAAAGTTCACTTGACGTCCGCGCGCTAGGCCCAGCGCGTCAGGCGGAACATTTTCGGTAATGACGGAGCCTGCGCCGACATACGCACCATCGCCCACGCGCACGGGCGCGACCAGCGCCGTATCACTGCCGATGAAAACGCGTTTTCCGATCGTTGTAGGATTCTTGTGCACGCCATCGTAGTTGCAGGTAATTGTGCCGGCGCCTATGTTCGTGCCGGCTCCCACGCGCGCGTCGCCCAGGTATGTGAGGTGCATGGATTTGACGCCTTCGCCGAGCACGCTCTTCTTCACTTCCACGAAATTTCCCACTCGCGCGTTTTCCTCCAGGCGCGCGCCATCGCGGAGATGCGCGAACGGCCCTACCTGAGTGCCCTGCGAGAGGTGGCTTGCAATTACCATCGTGTGCGGCTTTACGAGCACGTTGTCTTCGAGGACAGCGTCGGACACCACGCTGCCGGTGCGAATGGTGCAGCCCGAGCCAATGCGCGTTTTCCCCAGCAGTTGGACGCAGGGCTCGATACGCGAGTCAGCGCCGACCGTAACTTCCGGATCGATTAACACCGTTTCCGGCATCTCGATGGTCACGCCGGCATCCATGATGGCGGCTCGTTTGCGGCGTCGAAACACCGCATCCACGGCAGCCAGGTCGCCGCGCGTGTTGCATCCCAGAACTTCGTCGGGATCAGCAGCGAGGATGGCCTGCACGTTTTCGCCTTTCTGGCGTAACACGGCGATCGCGTCGGTCAGGTAAAGCTCTTTGTGCACGTTCTGCGGTTTTAGCGACCCGAGGCAGGGCCACAGTTTATCGAGCGAAAAACAGTAGATGCTGGAATTGATCTCGCGAATCGCGCGCTGGTCGTCATGGAGCGCTGAATCCTCGACGATGGCGGCCACCGAGCCGTCGTCGTTTCGCACAATTCGTCCGTAACCAGCCGGATTCTCGATCTCAGCGGAAAGAATTGTGGCCGCCGCCCCGGTTTCCCGGTGCGAGCGAGCCAGCGCGGCCAGCGTATCGGTGCGAATCAGTGGCGCATCCCCCGGCAGCACAATGGCGTACTTCGCGCGTGAGGGAATGGCGCGACGAGCCACAAGCATCGCATGGCCCGTGCCCCGCTGCGGGTTTTGCAACGCCGTCTTTACGCCGAGCGAAGTTAGCGCCGCTGTCACATCCTCGGCTTGATGGCCCACGACCGCCACCATTTCACGGGCCTTGAGCGGCTGGCAGGCGCGCACAACATGCTCGACCAGTGAACGCCCACCAGCGCGGTGCAACACCTTCGCGAGCGCGGATTTCAAGCGCGTGCCCTTGCCTGCGGCGAGAATCACAATGACGACGTCGGAATTTGACATGCCCACATTGTCCGCGGTTAAAGTGAATTTGACAATGAACGGCGGTGGTGTGCGGTGCGAATGGGGCACCTATGTGGCGCGTCCCCCGTCGCTGCAGTAGAGGCATGGCAGGCCGGGCCCCTACTGCATGGGTTTGAAATGGGTTTGAGGTGGGTGCCCCCATCCTTGCGTACAAAGGGTGGGGCACCCGGCCGTGCCAAAGGGCACCTCTGCGGCGCCTCTAGGTCGCTCTTGTAGGATCACGCTAGGTTTGACCACCAAATTTGTGACAATTGCCTTTGAGTGGGAAATCCCTTATTTTCCGACGGAAAGAGAGACTGTTGCAGGGGCTTGGCGATGCTCCGAGGTAGCCTCATCCAGCGTTTCGGTCCAGAGAGAGGAATCCGCGAGCAGGCGGGTGACTAGTTGCGTGTGCAGGGCATGACCCGCCTTGTAAGCTTCAACGCGCGCCAGCAACGGGTGCCCCACTAACGCCAAGTCCCCAATCAAATCGAGCGCTTTGTGGCGCCCGAATTCGTCGGGGAATCGCAAAGGGCCATTCATTACGCCGCCTTCGTTCAGCACGATGGCGTTTTCGAGCGAGCCGCCGCGAATTAGGCCCATACGCCGCAGTCCGTCAAAGTCCTGCACGAAGCCGAAGGTGCGCGCCGGTGCCAGCATGCGGCTGAATGACTCCCGGGTCACGCGCATCGCAACTTCCTGCGCCCCCACAGCCGGGTTCGCGTACTCGACGAAACAGTGAACCTCGAAATTGTCGGCGGGATAAATCCCGATGCGCCGGCCGCCTTCCGAAACGACCAGAGGTTTCAGGACTTTCAGGTAGCGCCGCCGTTTTCTCAAGCGGCGAATGCCGGCCTGCGCGAGCATCTCGATGAAGGGCTGCGCGGACCCGTCGAGGATCGGCAATTCCAGCGCATCCAGCTCGATATAAACATTGTCCACGCCGCAGGAATAAAGAGCCGCGAGCACATGTTCGGTGGTCGACAGCAGCACGCCTTTTTTCATCAGGCTCGTTGCATAACTGACGCGTGCGACGTTGCGCACGTGCGCTTCGATCTCAAAATTGTCCAGATCCACGCGCCGAAAAACAATTCCGGTGTTGGCCGGCGCCGGCACAAATCGAAGGTGAGATTTCACCGCCGTGTGAAGCCCCACGCCCTTTGTCGAAACTGGTCTTTCGATGGTGGTCTGATAGGTCATGGGCAGGCGAGACTATATCATGTGACGTGTTCCGATGCCATAAGGTTACTTGATTAAAATCAATAAGATGCGACCAAGTTGTTAATTGTGTGTGGTAAAAAAGCCACAAAACGGCCATTTGCCGTGGTCGATTCGCACCGATTTGCCACTTTTTGCAGCTAAGCGGTCTCTAACTTTCTTTTACCTCAGGATCGGGGACGCCCAGTTTGTACAGGCGATAGCGGAGGGCATTGCGGGAGAGACCGAGCGCGCGCGCCGCCTGGCTTTTATTTCCATTGGCGCGGCGGAGGGCTTCGCGGATAGTTTCATCTTCCCATTGTTCGAGCGTCATACCGGGAGGCAGGACGTGCGTAGAATTTGCAGCGGAACGTCCGGAGGAATCGTCAAGATAAATGTCGGCGGCATCGAGCAGAGATCCTACAGATCCGCCCGACGACGTAGCCGAAGAGAGCGTAACACCGCGCTCGATAATATTTTGAAGCTCGCGGACATTTCCCGGCCAGTGATAGTCCATCAAGCGTTTCACGGCTTCGGGCGTGATGCCGGTCACGGGCTTTGCTGATTCGCGCGCGTAACGCTCAAGAAAATAATTGGCCAGCGCGGGGATGTCTTCCTTGTGATCGCGCAACGGAGGAATGTCAATGGCCACGACATTTAAACGATAGTAAAGGTCCTCGCGAAATGTGCCTTCCTCAAGCGCGGCGCGGAGATCGCGGTTGGTGGCGGCGACCAGGCGGACGTCTACCTTATGCGTTTTGGTGCCGCCCAGGCGCTCAAATTCGCGATCCTGCAGTACGCGCAGAAGTTTTACCTGGATGGCCCCGGGAACGTCACCGATTTCGTCGAGAAAGAGGGTGCCTTTGTCGGCCAACTCAAATTTTCCGGGTTTGGTTCCGGACGCGCCGGAAAACGCGCCTTTCTCGTATCCAAATAGCTCGCTTTCAAGCAGGTTTTCCGGAATCGCGGTGCTGTTGATTTTGACGAAGGGCCCGGAAGAGCGCTGCGAGTGCTCGTGGATGGCGCGGGCGATCAGGTCTTTTCCAACGCCACTCTCGCCTCCGAGCAAAACCGTGGAGTTGGTTGGCGCCACGCGCTCAACCAGGGCCAGCACCGCCTGCATTTTATCGCTCTGCGCCACGATGTTGTAATAGGCGTAGCGGCGGCCGAGGGCCTCGCGCAGCGAGCGATTTTCTTCGCGCAGCCTGTGCGAATCCAGTTCCTTGCGAATCACAAGGACGAGTTCGGCGAGGGAAAACGGCTTGGTCACGTAGTCGCTTGCGCCCACCTTCATTGCTTCGACGGCCGATTCGACGGTGCCATATGCTGTCATGACGACTACGGGCAGTGCGGCGTTCACACGCTTTACGGCCTGCAGAAACTCCAAGCCGCTCATTCCCGGCAGGCGCAAGTCGGTCACTACAAGATCCGGCTTCTCGCGTGCCAATAATTGCAGCCCGGTTTCGGCGTCCGCCGCCGAATGCACGACGAAGCCTTCCTCGCCCAGCTGCAACTCGAGCAGCCGCCTCATCTTGGCTTCATCTTCGACGACGAGTATCGCCGCTTTTTCCTGGCGTGTATTCACGGATGTTTCGATGCCGCGACCCTTTGGGGGCCGGTGCACTATTGTGCCAGCCCGCGCGCGTCCAAGTGAAGTCGCAAATCCTGAAGGCAGTTCAGTTGGATACTGCGGTAGACATCCGCGCCCCTGGTAGATCGGCCATCGGGGTTAGATTATGGGATAAGCAGTGAGTTGATTACGAGCGGCTATTTGTAGTGTTCATCTCGAGGTGGATGGTTGACACCAGACGGATTGCGACGCCGTAGTGGCCATTTGGGAGCTGATCGACTCGCACGACCTCTGCGACGTAATCCCTGTTGAGGGCCCCTGGAGTGGAAGAGTAGGGATAGGTCACAAAAAGGCGCATTCCTTTGAAGTAGCAGTCGCGTATTGTTCCAAAATAAAGTCCATTGCGACTGATGTTCAGCGTCTTCGATACTTCGCTCACTGCTTTAGGTCCCGGCACAGATGGTCTTATGCGAATGGAATGTCCCAGTCTGAGCCGGGCCTTACCACGTTTTTCCAATCGCGGGGACTCAGCAGACTTGTTCTTGACGGGACTCGGCAAGGTCAGTGTTGTTGATTTCTTTTCCATGAAGACGACTCACAACTAAGACTATTGTACGGACGTGCATTCAACTGAATCAGAATTTTTCTAGCCAATATGTCTATTTAGATAAGCCAATAATGTATGAGTAGCCCTGGTAATGCTCGCGGATTTCCCTGCTCGACGAGCGATATACCAACATCAGTGTATTGCGTCGAGAGGATCGTTGGCGGTTTCCTACGAAAGAGGTTTGTAGCGAGCCATGCCTGAATCCCACATTTCGCAGATGCATGCATTTGACAGAGAATCGGGACTTCTCAACGTCATTGTCGAGACACCGAGGGGTAGTCGAAATAAGTTCAAACACAACGAAAAGCACGGGCTATTCATGTTCGACAAAGCTCTACCCATCGGCCAAACTTTCACATTCGATTTTGGCTTCCTGCCATCCACTGTTGGCGAGGATGGTGACCCGCTGGATGCACTCGTCCTCACCAATGAGCCTACTTTCGTAGGCTGCCTGGTTCCCGCTAAATTGCTGGGAGTCATCGAGGCAGAGCAAACCGTAGCCGACAAAACCACACGCAATGACCGCTTCCTAACCGCGCCTATCGAGGCAAAGTCACAAAAACCTCCCGAAGGAACGATTGACACTTTGGACCTGATTCTAGCTGCGAACATCGCGAAGTTTTTCATTGTCTATAACGACCTTCAAGACAGAAAGTTCAAAGTCTTACAAATTTCCGGTCCGGATCGCGCTATGGAGTTGATCAAGGAGGGAATTGCGAATGCCAGACCGGCCAAGAAAAAAAGCCGCGGTGCAAGCGCTTAACAATTTATAATAGCTGCCGTTTTTACGCTGCTCTTTTGAGGCTTGCTGCGGCGATGGACACGCCGTCCGAAGTGTGTGAGGATACCGGCCAAAGAGTGAGCTTGTAGGTTACAAGCTCGCCCGGGAGGGTCCCCATGGAAAGGCGCAAATTTTTGGTTTCTTCACTGGCGGCGTCAGCGCTCGCTGTCACCAGTCCGGGCAGTTATGCCGAGGCTGCGCAAGCGGCCGCGCAGGGAAAAGGTCGGGAGTTCTATCAACTCCGGCGGTATCACCTGAACAGCGGACCACAAAGAAAGCTTTGCGATGATTTTTTTCGTGACGCGCTCCTGCCCGCGCTGGGCCGGCTACAAATCTCGCCTGTTGGCGTATTCGATCTTGCGATTGGACCCGAGACGCCCTCGATTTATGTGCTGATGCCGAGCCTCTCGGCGGAAGCACTGGCCACGGTGGAAACTCGCCTGGGCCAGGACGGCGAATACATGAAAGCGGGCGCGGCTTTCCTGAACGCTCCCGCCAAGGAGCCGGCGTTCGACCGGATGGAGAGCTCGTTTTTACAGGCATTTGAAAAATGGCCCAGAATCGTTTTGCCCGCGGCGACTGCCACGCACGGACCGCGCGTGTTTGAGCTGCGCATCTACGAAGGAGCCACCGATCAGGATCACCGCCGAAAAGTGGAAATGATGCAATCCGGCGAATCGGAAATCTTCACTAAGGCGGGAGTTGAGCAGGTATTTTACAGCGAGACGCTGATCGGCTCACGGCTGCCAAACCTGACTTACATGCTGGCCTTCGATAGCCTGGCCGATCGTGACAAGAAATGGGCCGCGTTTCGAGCTTCCGATGAATGGAAGACGTACTCGACGCAACCCAAATACGCGTTCGAGGCCATTGTTTCCACCATTAATAATTTTATTCTCGCGCCGACTGCCTATTCGCAGATTTAGTTTGAGTAGCACAGGTGTACTTTTGACTTCTGCTGCTTAAGCGAAGGGCATACAGGCTAGCCTTTGTGCTTTTGACTTTCACTTCCTCTCAACGCAGCGGAAATCAAAACAACACAGGCTGAAGCCTGTGCTACTGTGCATTGAAGTTAAATCGATGATTCCTGCGGAAAAAATACGCGGAAGCGGGCGCCCTTGGCGGTGTCAGTATCCAGACGAATCGTGCCGCGATGGTCGTCCACAATCTTGGCTACGATCGAAAGTCCCAGGCCCACACCTTCTTTCTTCGACGTGAAAAATGGATTGAAGATCTGCTCGCGCAATTCGCGTGGCACGCCCGGGCCGGAATCTTCGACGGTAATACATACACCCGGTTTGCCATTCGAGACATCGCGTTCAATCGAGAGGCGCACAGTTCCCTCTGGAATTTGGATCGGGTTTCCATCTGATGCGTCGGCCTGCCCCTCCATCGCCTGGTACGCGTTCGTAATCAGGTTGATAAAAACCTGCTCGCACATTTGGCGATCCACTGGAATTTCCGGTAAATCGGGAGCGTACTCGCGCTCAATTTTCACCTTAGCATTTGGGAATGCAGCTGTAGCCGACTCCAGCGCGTGATCCACAATTTCGGAAATGTTTTCGGGACGCGGTTCGAGTTTTGAAGGCCGCGCAAAATCGAGGAAGCGCACCACGAGAGCGTTCAGCCGGTTCACCTCGGACGAAATGTATCCGGCCAGTTCGGCCACCAGCGGCTCTGAGCCAGCGACCTTCCGGCTCAGCATTTCGGCCGAGCCTTTGATCACGCCAAGTGGATTGCGGATTTCATGCGCCAGTCCGGCAGAAAGTTGTCCGAGCGCCGCCAGACGCTCCGCGCGGCGCGCTTCGGCTTCGGCGCGGCGCAATTGCTGATTGGTCTCTTCCAGTTGTTTAGAAAGAATCTCCAGCCGTTGCACTTGACGGCGATTTTCCATCACAAATCTATTGACCAGGATGCCGGCAATAAAAAAGAAGAGGACCCGGATCGTCAGGATGGTGGCCCCGGTAGGATCGAGCTCATATTCCTGCAGTGCCGGTATCAGGAGGGAAAGGTAAGCAAGCGAGGCCACAGCGGTCCATGCCAGAGTCGCGACGGGACCGAAGTAAACGGCTGCGCTGACCACGGGCAGAAAGTAGATGGGATAATAGTTGCTGTTGATACCCATCTCGCCGGTATGATCGAGCAGCAACGTCGCCAACAAGATTTTTATCGCGACACTGTAGGCGGGGCCCCGTTTTGGCAGGCGGCTGATCAGCCGTCCCTCGAAAAATTGGAAGACCACGATCGCAAGAATGATGAGTTGTTTGTGGATTTCGGAAAGCGGTGGAAGCAGCGCCAGCCCGCCCAGAAAGGCCAGCCAGACGAAGTCAATCCAATTGATTGCCGATCGCTCGCGATCCAGCATTCTGCAGGGCTCCCGCAAAGTCTAACACGGGGCAGAGTAAGGAGTCGCACGCATATCAGGGCCACGCTTCACAGAGAACGTTCTCCGTGAACCATGCCGTGCGCCTACCCAAGTCGCACTTCAAAAATTAATTTGCGTGGAGTGGATTTCTTACTGGACGCGCTGGGGGCGGGACTCGGTGCTGACCAAAGCCTCGAAGATCGCGAGAACGTGGCGACGATATTCAACCAGACGCGTGAAGACGTCGCGAAGAGTCGGCTCGCGCTCTGCCTCGCGATGCCATTTCAGCAGCACTTCTTGTGGAACTTCGATGTCGCGGCGAAGTTCTTCTGCGGAATGTCCGCGCAGGAATAGTCCATAAAAAAACGCCGCCTCCCGCTGCGGGAAGTCGAAGTCGTGCTGCGTCTCTTCGGCCGCGTGAGTGGCGGCTGGTAGCGTCGGATTGGTTTCAGTCTGCATCTGGTCTAAAGACAGAAAAGGCAGTTTACCGGAAGTTTTTCAGTCGTCAAGTAGAACCCGCGAGCAGGGGTAGAATTTTTATTATCCCGGCGGCCAAGTGTTCCGGACAGCACGTTTGATGCCGCACGCAGGGCAAAGATTCATCATTCCTACTGACAAGGCTCTCCCTTTAGTCCGCAAGGACTATAA
>Ga0070735_10001343_pt1 | contig 23956 bp, 17 predicted proteins | sample Coa_R1_FD_66443 | JGI IMG/M metagenome (GOLD analysis project Ga0070735, IMG submission 66443) | Surface soil microbial communities from Centralia Pennsylvania, which are recovering from an underground coalmine fire - Coalmine... | ecosystem: Environmental > Terrestrial > Soil > Unclassified ...
GAAGCTTCGAATCCTTCTGCAGGCGATTGAGCAACTCGGCGGCTTCATACGGCTCGCTGCGCAGCAGGAAAGGGCCATCCACGTGGACCGTCATGGCAAACGATCCGACGTGATACTTCTTCATTTCTTCCCGCAACTGCAGATATTCCTGGCTCTCCTCATTCTGAAAGCTGGCGCGGCACCAAACCATGAAGAGCTGGCCAACCTTCTCGTCGACCGACATCTTGTGCAGCGTCTTCTCAGCCCACTTGTCGCTGTCGCGCGTCTCGCGAATCCGCGTCGGATGCGAGTATTTATCCTTGGCGTAGACAGACGTAGAGAGAACGAATGCGAGAAGAAGGAAGCCCAACTTTGTTGGCATGCAGGAACGATAGCAGAAGATGGGGCCCAGACTTAGTGTTAATCGCGGTGGAGCTATAGAGAGATGCGGGTCAATTCCACAGCTTCCCGCTGAATTCGGGGGACGTCACCAAATCCTTTGAGCCACTTCACATCAGGCTCGCGCCGGAACCACGTCATCTGCCGTTTCGCGTAGTTGCGGTGCCCTTGCTGCGCGCCTTGAACAGCCTGTTCCAGCGTAAGTTCTCCCCGCAGGAATTGCGCAGCCTGCTTGTAACCCAGGGATTCGAGGGGACGCGCTTGAGTCCCGTACTTTTCTATAAGAGATTTCGCTTCCTCCAACAGCCCCGCCTCGAACATCTCGGCCGCGCGGCGATTGATCCGCTCATACAAGAGCGCACGCTCCGGATACAGTCCGAGGCGCAGAATCCGGAACCCCCGCAGCGGATCGCGCCCGTGCTGCCAGAGTTCTGACATTTTCTGCCGCGAGGCGAGACACACTTCGATCGCGCGGATGAGTTTCGGCGCGTCATTGGGATGGACCTTCCCCGCCGTCTCTCTATCGAGCCGGACAAGAACCTTGTGCAAATAGCTCGATCCGTGGCTCGCCGCCCGCTCCCGCAGCCGCTCCCGCAATTCTTCCGATCGTTGCGGACCTGCGAAAAGCCCTTCCAGCAGGGCGCGCAGATACAAGCCAGTGCCACCAACGACAATCGGCATACGCTGGCGGGCTTTAATGTCAGACAGTACGTGCCGCGCCTCACGTGCATACTCGCCTGCGGTTATATGGCGGGTGGGATCGACGTAATCGAAAAGATGGTGAGGAACCTGCGCGCGATCCGCGGAACTCGGCTTCGCCGTGCCGATGTCGAACTCGCGGTACATCGCGACCGAATCGCAGTTGACGATTTCTCCGTCGAACTCCTGCGCCAGAGCAAGGGACAGAGCAGTTTTCCCGCCGCCTGTTGGGCCGAGAATCACCGCAAGCAGCGGCTCGGAACCTGACTTTACGCCGTGCTCTCCGCCCACTTCAGCGCAGGCTCCAGTGAATGTTGTGCCAGTATCGAAGCAAGGTGAGAATCAGCAGGAGAAGAGCGATCAGCACGAGCCCGGTGGTCTCCGACGCGTAAACTGCATGCCGGTGCTCTTTAGGTGCAGACTCGTTCTGTGACCGGGGGGTAGCCACCGGGATATTGTAGCGCCCCCGATGCTAAACTACGCCTCGTCGATGGCAGGCTCGCAAAATAACAACCGGATCGCCCGTTTTGGCGTCTTCGAGCTCGATCTAAACGCCGGCGAACTCCGGAAAAGCGGCGTCAAGCTGCGCCTGCAGGGTCAGCCGTTTCAGGTCCTGGCCATGCTGCTGGAGCATGCCGGCCAAGTCGTCACCCGCGAAGACTTGCAGCAGAAACTCTGGGCCTCCGACACGTTCGTTGACTTCGACCACAGCCTGAATACCGCGATCAACAAGGTCCGCGAGGCCCTGGGGGATTCCGCCTCGAATCCCCGATATGTCGAGACCCTGGCCCGCCGCGGATATCGGTTTATCGCTCCGGTGCAATCCGACCCGCCCGAGGCAGCACAACCGGCCCCGCAGCCGACTCCAGTTGCCCCACCCGAGCCTGCCACTCCAGCGCTGCATCCGGAACTTGAGGTCCCCATCCCGCGCCGCGGCCTCACGCGCGGACTCTTTGCGCTGATTCAGGTCATGTATCTCTGCTTCTATGTCGCGGCCCTGATCCGCATTCGCGCCATCGAAACGATTGCCGACTCTTTTCTCCCCTATTGGGGCTCGACCGCGCTGACGGTTGCCGTTCTTGTTACCGCCGGCGTGGGAATCCCCCTCCGCTTCTACCTGATTTCCGGCGTCGGCTTCGACCATCAGCGGATGGGAGAGAAATTTCGGCAACTCTTCCCATTCATCCTCGCCCTGGATCAACTCTGGGCAGTGGCGCCATTTCTGCTTATGCAGCAAATCGGCCTCGGAGCAGCCTTCGCCGCCAGCGCAGCGCTCCTCTATCTGCCATTCTCCGAACGAACCTTGATTCGAATGGCCTATGTCACGCCGCCAGCCTCGAAAATGTCGATACCCTGATTTTCGTTGGAACTAATCTCACCGATTGCCCGTAATTACGTCTAAGAGGCGGGGCGGATGTGTGCTCGTCCGCCGGAGGATTGTATGAACCCTGTTTCCCTGAAGCGTCTATGGCTTGTGATTCTTGCGGTCAGCGCCGTTGCCGTTCTGCCGGCACGGGCCGACGAGTGGTCGAAAACCTACACCCTCAATGGAAAGCCCGACCTGCGGATCGAGACATCCGACGCCAACATCCGCGTGACCACCTGGGACCAGAACACGATCGAGGCCAAGGTCATCACCACACGCTACAAAATCGGCGAGGGTGGCATTCGCGTCGATGAGCGCCAGACCGGCAACACGGTCGAGATTGACGTGCATTATCCGCACCACAATTTCAACTTCGAATTTGGCTCGCACCGGGTGGACGTCATCGTCCAGATGCCGCGCGAGGGAAATGTAAATCTGCGCACGGGGGACGGCCGAATCGAACTCGCCGGACTTAAGGGCGAGATGGGTCTGCACAGCGGCGACGGATCCGAACAAATCAATGGTGTCGATGGCAAGCTCCACGCCACTACCGGGGACGGCAGCATTCAGGCCGACGGACGCTTCGACGAGCTCGAACTGAAAACTGGCGACGGCCATGTGGACGTTCGCGCTTCGCAAGGCTCACAACTCGCCGCGGGCTGGCGCCTCGAGACCGGGGACGGCAGCGTGTCGCTAAGAGTTCCCAGCAATCTTTCGGCCGACGTGGATTTGCACACTAGCGACGGTCACATCGACCTGGATATGCCTGTCAGTGCCGAGGGCTCGATCCGGCAAAACGAGATTCACGGCAAGCTGAATGGCGGCGGAAGCCTCCTTACGATTCGTACCGGCGATGGCTCGATTCATCTGGGCAAGGCTTGAGGTCTTTAACAATCCGGCGATTCGAACGCTTCTCTAAAGCACAAGGCGGCGAACAGGCCTATACTTTCTAGTTTCGCAGTCCGATCCCAAAAGTCTTCGAGGAGTCGCTGCCCTATGGCAATCCTGCGTCTCAGTGTGGCTGTGCTTGCCCTCACTTCTTTGCTTAGTTTCGCAAATGCCCAACAATCGGCCACCCCCCACGAGCCGTCCCTTGATCTGAATTCGATGGATCGCAGCATCGATCCCTGCGTCGATTTTTTCGCGTACTCCTGCGGAGGCTGGATCAAGAACAATCCCATCCCGCCCGACCAATCGTCCTGGGACACATACTCGAAGATGCAGGATGAGAATCTTTCGCAATTGCGCGGAATCCTCGAAGCCGCCGCGGCTCCGAGTTCGGGTCGCAATGCCGTCACGCAGAAAATCGGCGACTACTACGCTTCTTGCATGGACGAAAAGGCTATCGACGCCAAGGGAGCCGAGCCGATCCAGCCCATCCTCGACCAGATCGCGAAGCTCAAATCCAAGTCTGAGATTGCCGATCTCGCCGCCCTGATGGTGTATGACAACGTTCTGTTCCGCTTCGATTCCATACAGGACTTCCGCGATGCAAATCAGGTGATCGCCGACGTCTACCAAGGCGGCCTCGGCCTTCCTGATCGCGACTACTACACGAAGGACGATGCCAAGTCGCAGGAATTGCGCAAGGGCTATCTAGCCCATGTGCAGAAGATGTTCGAACTTCTCGGGGATAAGCCTGACGCAGCCGCCTCGGAAGCTCAAACGATCATGAGCATTGAAACCGCATTGGCGAAAGGATCCATGACGCGCGTCGAGCAGCGCGATCCGAAGGCTCTCGATCACAAAATGACCGGCGGAGAACTGGAAAAGCTCTCGCCCGAATTTCAGTGGCACATGTATTTCACGAAAGTGGGGATGCCTTCTCTTTCGTCACTGAATGTTGCCATGCCGAACTTCTTCAAGGCCATGAGCGAAGAATTGAATGCCGCCAGTCTCGACGATTGGAAGACGTATCTCCGATGGCATCTCGTGCACGCCGACGCGCCGTTTCTTTCCACCGCATTCGTCAACGAGAACTTTGCTTTCTACGGCAAAACCCTCCGCGGACAACAGGAAATTCAGCCCCGCTGGAAGCGCTGCACCGAAGGTGTAGATCGAGATCTCGGCGAAGCGCTCGGCCAGGCGTATGTCGATAAATATTTCAGTCCGGAAGCCAAGCAGCAGGCGCTGAAGATGGTCAAAGAGATCGAAGCCGCCATGCAGCAAGACATCGAAAATCTTCCGTGGATGTCCCCCGCGACCAAGCAGCAGGCGCTTATCAAGCTGCATGGCGTCGCCAATAAGATTGGATATCCGGACAAATGGCGCGACTACAGCAAGCTTGAGATCGTTCGAGGAGATGAACTCGGCAATATCGAACGCTCGCGCAAATTCGAATTCAACCGCCAGCTCGCGAAAATTGGAAAGCCGGTCGATCGCGGCGAGTGGGGCATGACTCCACCGACCGTGAATGCCTATTACGATCCTCAGATGAACGACATCAACTTCCCAGCTGGAGTCCTGCAGCCGCCCGCATTTGATCCGACTTCTGACGCGGCTCCAAATTATGGCGACACCGGCGGCACGATCGGTCACGAACTAACCCACGGCTTCGATGATGAAGGCCGCCAGTTCGACGCCCAAGGCAATCTGCGCGACTGGTGGACTCCGGCTGACGCCAAGGAATTTCAAAAGCGCGCCGACTGCATCTCAAATCAGTATTCGGGCTACACGATCATCGACGACATCAAGATCAACGGAAAATTGACACTCGGCGAAGACACTGCCGACCTCGGTGGATTGCTCCTCGCCTACATGGCCTGGAAGCAGGACACGAAAAGCGAGAACCTTCAGCCGATCGATGGCCTCACTCCCGACCAGCGCTTCTTCGTCGGCTACGGCCAGAGCTGGTGCGGCCAGACGCGGGACGAAACGAAGCGCCTGCGCGCCACCGTCGATCCGCACTCGCCCGAGAAATATCGCACCAACGGCGTCGTTTCGAACATGCCGCAGTTCCAGCAGGCATTTCACTGCAAAGCGGGCTCGCCTATGGTCAACAAGAACGCGTGCAGGGTCTGGTAATCGAAGATCTCTCGATGCGTTGCCACAGAAGTGCTCGGGTAGGGTAGGGCTTCCATCCGTGCCGTAACAGCGCAGGAAGGATGCGGCTTTAGCCGCTGAGGTCCGCGGAACTATGCTCTAAACATCGAGCCCGATCGACCGCATCAACTCCAGGCCGTTGCTCTTCATCACGACGCCCTCGCGCAGCGTGTAGTCGAATGTGATCTTTCCGTCCGCGAGTTCGTCCTGAAAATGAACATTGTTCAGGTGCCCGTCAAGTGCACTGCCGATGTCCGTCAGCGCGAGATCGTGCGTGCTGACCAGTCCAATCGAGCCACGCTCGACTAATGCCCGCACAATGCCTTCGCCTCCGATGCGGCGGTCTTTTGAATTCGTCCCTTGCAGCAGCTCGTCCAATAGAAAAAGCAGCGCCGGATTTCCGCCCGCGAGATCGTAAATCTGCCGCAGCCGTTTGATCTCTGCGTAGAATCGCGAGCTGCCTTCCTGCAACGAATCATTCACTCGTATACTCGCGCCAACGCATAACGGCGTCAGCCGTAGCCGCTGCGCGCGCACCGGGGCCCCTGCCATCGCGAGGACGGTATTGATTCCCACCGCGCGCAGCAGCGTACTCTTGCCCGACATATTCGATCCGCTGATCAGCAGCACGCGAGTCGCCCCGCACACCTGCACATCGTTGCGGACACAAACTGCATCCACCAGAAGAGGATGCCCAAGCGCCTCCGCCTCGAATGCCGGTATTCCTTCCATGAATTCAGGAAACGGATCACTCGGACGCTCAAAGCTGTAGGCCGCGAGGGAAAGCAGTGCTTCGAGTTCGCCTACAGTTCGCAACCACGCTCTCACTGCGCTACCATGAGCTCGCCGCCAGCGTTCCGCCGCGAAGGCCAGCTGCACTGAATACATCAGTGGAGCGTCAATGATCCGCACGAATACGCTTTCGCGTGAGTTGATTAGGTCCACCAGCTTTCTCAGTCTCGCGATAGCCTGAAATGCAGTCGTTCCCCCAGAGAGCACTTTCTGTTGCATAGCTTTCAAACGGGGTTCTCGGAATTCATGCGACTCAAGCTCTTCCAGCATTCCGGAAAGAAGATCGAGGTCGTGAAACTCGTGCTCGGTCCCGTGCAGAATGCCATCGAGAGTTTTTCGCAGCCGATACGTGAAAAATACTTCGATGCTCACCACCACCACGAAGGGGGTGACCATGTCCCACAGGGCCCACACTACCGTCGACGACACTGCCAATGCTGCGAGAATCGGCGCCACCCACGCCAGCCACAAAGGCTTCATCTGATTTGGCGTCTCCGCCCATGTCCCGAGTTCATCGGGGAACACGCCCACCCCGGCATCCTGGCCCAGAACGGCCGCGTGTTCCCGCAGGTCGAGTTCGGTGCGCAGCTCACTAATGGCCGCATGGCGTTCGCGCACCTGCTCGACAGTTGCCGGCGCAAGCAGCCATGCCGCAAGCGTATCTTCGCCCATTCGAGTGCGAGCGGCCGACAACAATTGGAATAAACTCGCGTTTCCGAACAGATCCAGATCGCCGGAATACACGTGGTGCGGATCCTGGAATCGATCGCCGGTCGCGCCCGTCCCAGCCCAACGGTCTGCGATTCTTTCGATACCTCGGTCGTAAAACGCCACGGCTCGCGCCGCTAGTTCGCGCGATCGCAGCACTCGCGAGTGCCACACCGCAATGCCTGCGAACGTCACAATCGGAGCTGCAATCCACCAGGGTGAAATGAGATGGGATCGCAAGGAGATCCAGGCGAGCACGACCGTCGCGATAGCGAGCAAAAGGCGCACGTTCCCAAGTTGAATATGGATTCGTTCGGATTGATTCACTCGCAACTTGCGTTCGTCTCGTCGCCGCGTGTACTCGTCCGTCGGATGCACTGGCTCACTGTAGCAGGAATTGATGCTTGCAAATCTCCCCGTGCCTTTCTCGGCGCGTGTCGTGCCATTGACAAGAGCCCTCAAAATTCTGCATATTCAGTCTGTACTGAAAGAAAAGACATGCCCGAACTGACTGCAGTCCAGAAGCAATACATCCTTCATTGGGGCGAGATGGGCACGCGTTGGGGCATCAACCGCACCGTCGCCCAGATCCATGCCCTGCTTTACCTCTCGCCAAAGGCAGTGCCGGCCGAGGAGATTGCCGAAACTCTCAGCGTGGCGAGATCCAACGTCAGCACATCGATACGCGAACTCGAAACCTGGGGAATCGTCCGCGCGGTTCATGTGCTCGGCGACCGCCGCGAACATTACGAGTCGATGAAAGATGTGTGGGAAATGTTCCGACTCGTCATCGAACAGCGCAAGCGGCGCGAGATCGATCCTACCCGGGAAATTTTGCGTCAGTGCCTGGCCGACCTCGATCCCAAAGAAGCCGGCGCCGACTACACGCGGGAGCGACTGGAGGCAATGGCGGGATTTTTCGAAGCCGTCACCGAACTCTACGATCAGATGAAGGCACTGCCCACCGGAACCGTCCGCAAGATGTTGCGCATGGGAACGAAAATACGCAGGAAAACCGGATAACGATATCGTTATTCCGGCCGATCCTTTCTGACGGCCGGCCCTCCTTCCGTAAGGCCAGCGCACAAGAACTTGTTCGCGCGCTTACGGGCGGCGGAAGCCTGTAGACTATTGGCAGTTCGAACAAAGTATCGCAAAATGGCGCGGAATTTCAGTGAAGCAGGAAAACTCTCATCCGTATCAGTCGCCGGAGCCGGGCGCTACCCATGAGCCGCCCGGAGCGGAGACTCTGAATCCTCGAACCCCCGATGCAAGTGCCCCCTCTCCCAATGCATCGGTTCCCGTCTCTGATCGCGATCACGAAATCAACAAAGAACTCCGCCGTTTGAATCGCGCTCTGCGCGCGTTGAGCGCCTGCAATCAGGCCCTGGGGCAGGCGGCCAGTGAACCGGTGCTGCTGAGCGATATTTGCGACATTATCGTTCGCATGGGCGCATACCGTTTCACTTGGATCGGTTATGCCCAGAACGATGAGAAGAAAACCGTGCTTCCGGTTGCGTATGCCGGGCACGAGGGGGGATATCTCGACCAGATCGATGTCCGATGGACGGCAGACGATCCTGCCGGGCGCGGCCCTTCCGGCACCGCCATCCGCGAGAACCGTATCTGTGTCGTACTCGACACGAAGCACGATCCTCTTTTTGCTCCCTGGCGCGACACGGCACTGGAGCGTGGATACGCCGCAGTAATCGCCCTCCCTTTGCGCGCAGGCGAACACGCGTTCGGCGTATTGATGATCTATTCGGATCAGGTTGGTTCCTTCGAACGCTCCGAGATGGAACTGCTCACCGAGATGGCGAACAATCTTGCCTTCGGCATCACCGCGATTCGCTCACAGGAAGAACGAAAACGTGCCGCAGCCGCGCTCCGCGAAGCCGAAGCAAAATATCGTCAACTGGTTGAAGAAGTTCCCGCTATTTCGTATGTTGCCGAAGCGGGCGCTCAAGGAAGATTTTTATATCTCAGCCCGCAAGTCGAGAAGATACTCGGGTACCGTCCTGCAGATTGCATGTCGGATCCTTGGTTCTGGTGGAATCATTTGAACCCGCAGGATCATCCCATCGCGCAGCTCGAAGACACATGGGAAGAAGGCCACCCATTTCGCGCCGAATACCGCATGCGCCGGCAGGATGGCCGCGAAGTGTGGATCCGCGACGAGGCCATGATTTTTCGGGAAGAGAACAGCAACAAGCGTTTAATTCGCGGCCTTCTGCTCGACATCACCGAACAAAAGCTGGCCAATAATGCTCTCCGCGAAAGCGAAGAGCGCTATCGCGCCTTTGTTGAGCAGAGCTCCGAAGGCATTTTTCGCATGGAGTACGATCCACCCGTTCCCTGCAGTCTCCCGGTCTTGGACCAGATTCGCCTCGGGCACGAGCGCGGCTACGTGGCCGAGTGCAATGACGCCATGGCGAAAATTTTCGGATTTTCGTCGGCGAAGGATTTGATCGGCAAACCTCTGACTGAATTTCTCGTGCTCCAGCATCCCGAGACGAGACAGTTCATGGAACGATTCATTTGTTCCGGCTACCGCATCACTGATGAAGAATCGCAGGAAGTGGATGCGCTCGGACAAAGAAAGATTTTCCGCAATACGATGATCGGCATCGTTGCGGATAACTGCTGGGTGCGCACCTGGGGCATCAGCCGCGATGTAACTGAGCGCCTGCACCTGGAAGAACAACTGCGCAATGCGCAGCAGCTCGAAGCCATTGGGCGTTTGGCGGGCGGCGTCGCTCATGACTTCAACAACATTCTCGGTATCATCATGGGACATGGAGAACTCCTGCTGGCCGCGGGAGTGGACGAGAGCACAAAAAATGGTCTCGAGCAGATGCGCCGGGCCGCGCTCCGCGCCGCGTCCCTTACGCAGCAGTTGCTCGCGTTCAGCCGCAAGCAGGTGCTGCAGCCGCGAGTGCTCGACCTGAACGAAGCAGTAGCCGACGTGCAAAAGATGCTGGCCCGTGTCATTGGAGAAGACATTGAGCTGGTCGCCAATCTCCGTCCCTCTCTGATGTCGGTGAAAGTCGATCCGGGGCAGGTGGAGCAAGTGCTCATGAATCTCGCCATCAATGCCCGTGATGCCATGCCACAGGGCGGCAAGCTCACCATGGAGACGGCAAACGTCACGATCGGCGCGGAAGAAGCGCGTGACCTCGTTCTCGCGCCCGGTCACTACGTCATGCTCAAAGTGACCGACACCGGGCAGGGCATGGACTCTTCCACTGTTCCCCACATTTTCGAGCCGTTCTTTACCACCAAGCCAATCGGCAAGGGCACAGGACTCGGTCTCGCCACCGTATATGGAATCGTCAAGCAGAGCGGCGGAGGTATTCAGGTGGAGAGCGAGCCGGGACACGGCTCCACATTCCGCGTCTATTTGCCTTCGGTGAGAGAGGGCGATCCCCGCAAAGAAGAAGGCCACACTGGAGAGAAAGCAGCAGGCGGAACGGAGACAATCCTCATAGCGGAAGATGAGCCCGACCTGCGAGAACTCACCCGCATCTTTCTCGAAGGCTATGGTTACAAGGTCCTGACCGCTGCCAGTGCCGAACTCGCGATTCAAACGGCCGAAGATTTTCCCGATCCTATCCACCTCCTACTGACCGATGTCATCATGCCTGGGATGAGCGGACGGCAATTAGCCGAAAACATTCAAACCGGCCGTCCAAAAACCCGAATCGTGTACATGACCGGATACACAGACGACATGGTCGTGCAGCACAAAGTTCTTGAGCCCGGCATCCAGCTCCTGCAGAAACCTTTCACCAAGGCCGACCTCGCGTTGAAAGTCCGCGCAACCCTCGACGCAGAATGAACCGGCTCGGTAAAATTGAAAGTTAGTCCAGCTGGGAAAATTCAAACTGAATCTTGGTCGATGATCCGGGGAACGCAGCTCTATGCCTGACACAGCAGAGAACAAAATCTGGGTGACTCTTACCGGCCTTCCACTCTCGATAAATCTGCAGTGGCCCTTTCATCCATCCACTTCCGGAGCCGACTTCTGGGTGCTGCACGGCGATATCCGCCTCGAAGGCTCCGAAGGGCTGCACGCTCCCGTGTCCGTCAATTTGTCGCAGACGGTGAAGGAAGTCATGCCTTCGCTCGAGCCGAAAGACGCAGAGGCTCCAGTCATCAATGCTCTGCGCAAGGAGGTTGACCGGCGGCAAATCGAGTTCCTGAAATCCGGAAAGCTGCTTCCCGTCGCCTTCTCCAGTCGGCACTATGACTTCAAGCGCGCGCAGTGGGTTTTCGGTAAAGCCACCGACGAAGTCATGGCCGAGTTCATCGAGCGGAAAGTCTACTGGCAGACCAAGCTGGTTTCAAGCCGGGTCTGGATTGCCGATCCTGCCGAGGCGCAATACGTTCAGACCACGCCTGGACATTTGCTCGAAATCGCTTGCCGCCTCGTCGCAGCGCAAGGGCTGCTCCGCATCGACGGGGAATTTGCCGAAGCCACTCAAGGATTAATGAATCAGGCAGAACGGTTTGAGAAGGCCCGGCTGAACGCAGTCCAGGAACTGGAAAAGAAGCATGCCTTCGAACGCGGATAAAGCGCCGACTCCTTCCGACACCCACTCACTTCAGCTCACCTGAGGTGAGCGGTCCCTGCGCTTGCGGGAAAACAATCCCCAGCAGAATCGCGGCGCGATCGCATAGTTCACCTGCACGAGAACGATCGCTGCGATGCTGTAGTACGTTCCGAAAACGCAGAGAGCCGCTCCGACCGCATAAAAGCTCTGTGCGATCACAATGCGCCGCACGACAGCCAGATGAATATCCTTCGGCAGATCCTCCACAAGAACTCCCGCACGCCTCGCATAACTCCAGCTCCAGTACAACATCAGGCCAACTAACAGAATATTGAACCAATAGACCAGCAGTGCCGTGCGATAGTGGATGAACTCGGCCAGCAGCGACGTCGTGAATGGCGTCAGTGAAACAGCGCAGAGAAAACCGATATGAATCCACGCGAGATTGCGGTCTGCGCGGGCAAGCTGGTTGAGTTGCGTCTGCTGGCCCACCCAGAAAATGCCATTGGTCATGACGCTCATCAAATACACGACGAGCCGCGGCGAGAGCGCCACCAGCGCGTGCCACAAGTCGTGCTCGGTATGAATCGCTTCCGCCGCCGGAACGCGCAGATCGAGCACCAGCAGCGTCATGGCAACGGCGAAAATTCCGTCACTCAGCGCGGCGAGACGTTCGACGCTCTGTCCGGCAACACGGTTGTAGAGCGAAGGCATACTACGAAGTCTAGCTGGTTGTTGTTGGAGTCGGCAAAATCGATCAAGCGATTGAATCTGTTTATCGAATTCGCCGAGACATCACCACAAAATTGGAGCCGATAAAAAGCAGCCTATGAAATAGAAAGATCTCTGGGCTTGCCAATTCCCGCTGTCGAGTTTTGCTTCTCAAGATTCCTTCCGCAAATCCCGACGATCGCTGCCACCACTATCCACAGAACCGCCGCATAAGTGAAATACCAGATCGTCTCCTGCGCGGCATTGACGTGCGGAGGACTGAAAATAACCAGCGATCCCGTCGAACTCACGTGCAGCAATTGCGCGATCAGAACGCTGCCAGTATTCGAGTACACCCATGCGATGACGACGCGCATTGCCGTCATCGCGCAGGTGAATGCGAGAAAGTAGGGCAGCTTGTAACTGCCATGCGGCGTGGCCGTTCCCAGATAATCGATGACCGGCCAGTGCCACATTCCCCATAAGAATCCGAGCAGAATGGCTGCCGATGCCCGGCTTCGCCCCTGTGACATCCTCGGAAATGCGAATCCCATCCAGCCGATTTCTTCGAAGAATCCTGCTGGAATTCCGAACAGAATTCCGATCCAGAACCTGCCCGGAGAAAAGATCGGTGAGATAAACCTTTCCAGGCTGAGGAGAACGGCGAAGATCAGCACCGGAGGAATTAGCAACGCTCCGTACCAACCCGCCGGAAAGCGAACGTACCGCATCCGCGCAAATAGATTCCGAAGCCCTTCTCGCCCGTCGAGAACACGGGTCAAGACGATCCCGGTCAAGCTTGGCCCCAGCAGCATAACCGGGAACATCAGAATGCCCGCAAGTTTCGGGATGGCTTCGTGGCGCAGCAGGTGCGGCGCAACCACACAAAGCGCCCCGAGCCACGAAATCGAAAAGGTCAGCGCAAAATAACTGAGGACGGGATGTCGTCGTAGAACCGCCAGCATGCCCAGAAAGATACGCTCGGAACGAAACGTCGGTTCCGCGAGAATTTATGCCGCCGATGGCTTTCGAAAGAAACTAGAAACAACCACCCCCAGGTCGAACAGGCACATGAGAGAAATGATGACCAGCGACGCCACGCAATACACGCACCATACTTGAAGAACGTGGGCCTCAATGTTCGCGAGATACAGCGAGAAGGCCAGCCCCGCAAACGTCGGGATAATCAGCAATCGGTACGAGCGCATCAGCGCAAGCACGGCCATCAGCGCGTATCCGATGATCCCAACCGCCGCCACTGGAATCGGCCCCAGCATGGCGAACCGGCTGTGGTTCACGACGCCGCAATCCCAGCGTTCATTGATGCTGCAGGGAGAATCGCCGTATTCACGGTAATGCTCGCGCAGCGCGAGCGAAGAAACGACAATTCCTAAAATGGCCAGAATGAAGAGAACATATTTCATGCTTTCCCTCGACCGGACGGAGCTGGTTAACCTCTGGGAGCGCCCGCGTCCGCAGCGTCTTTTATTAAATCAGAAACCTGCCAGTCGTTCCCGTGATACCAGTCGGCAATTTTTCCATCTGGACCGATCACCGCCGTGCTGAGGTTGTGCGTCAGCAATCCGCCTTGCGGAGTCACGGTCAGGGCAAAGAATTCCTCGAGCTTCGTCATTTCGTCAGGCTTCGGCGCGGCAAACTCCCACCTCCGGAATAGCGCAGCATCGTGCGTGTGGGCCACCGAGAACCCATACTCGCGCAGAACTTTCGGCGTGTCGTGCTCCGGATCGAAGGTGATGCTCAGCAGATGCGTCTTTGCCAGCGATTGATTCGTGCCAAACTGCTTATAGACTTCGTCAAAGTTGGCGCTCATCCGCGGACAAAAATCCGAAAACGGACACCGCGTATAGATAAACGTCACCACCAGAACGTGTCCCCGATACTGAGTCAGCGAAATCTTCTTGCCATCCTGATTGACGAACGAAAAATCGGGCACGTCTTCTCCGCGCACCGGCATGTGCAGCGAATTCGCTCCCTTTGCCGGCGGAGAAGCCGCATGTCCCGTGACCTTTATGTTCTCCAGCCACGAATCCGGTGGCGATTCCGGATCCTTCGGATCGGGCCCCACAACAATCAGATCAGCCGAAATCGAGTCGCCCGGCATCAACTGCTTCAGCATCGTCTCCGGCTTGACCTTGTACTCCATCGCCATCGCTTCCATGAACCCCGGCACATTGTCGCCGTCAATCATTGCCGTACGTGATTGGCTGTCGATGGAAACGACACGGCCAGTGAAGGAATATTTCTTCGTCGGCACCTTCGAACGATTACAGGACATAGAGAGCACGATCACGGCGCCGATCGCGCCAACAACGAAAACATCTCGTATGAGTTTCATTGAATTTTTCACGTTGTACACACTTTAACTCTTATCAACGCCGCTTTGCCACGGCCGGCGGCTTGTTTGCTGCCGTCCTCTGTGCCATCCTACGCGTTCTGAATTTCTCAACGAGAGGCCCTCGATGGCGTGCAATCCAGAAGTTCTTAAACATGTTCCTTTGTTCGCTCTGCTCGATGAAGAAGAAACGGCAGTGCTGGCCAGCCAGGTGCAGGCGGTAACCTTTTCCCCGCGCCAGCGGATTTACAAGATCGGCGACGCCAGCGCCAAAGCCTATGTCGTCGTGAGCGGCCGAGTTCGCGTCGCTACCATCGACCAGGATCAGCAAGAGGTAGTCGTCGACGAACCCTCTCACGGAGAGTTCTTCGGCTTCGCCTCCATGCTCGAGCAGACGCCGCATCAGACCGAGGCCACCGCCATCGACGAAGCAGTCTGCCTCGAAGTCTCTCGCGACGACATCGCCGTCCTGCTCAAGCGCAAGCCCATGGCCGGCATGGACATGCTGCAAGTCCTCGGCCGCCAGTTCCACGCTTCGCAGCAACTCGTGCGACTGCGCGCCAATCGCCATCCCAACGACGTCATCGAGAAAGACGCCACATTCGGTGAACGCCTCGCCGACAGCGTCGCCGGGTTCGGCGGATCATGGACCTTCATCGTCGCTTCTATTTTCGCGCTCGTCGTATACGTGACAGTCGCTTCGGCGATGGGGAGAAAGTCCTGGGATCCGTATCCTTACATCCTCCTGAATCTCGTTCTCGCCATGCTGACCGCGATTCAGGCGCCCATCATCATGATGAGCCAGAATCGTCAGGACACTAAAGACCGCCTCCGCGGCGAACTCGATTTCGACGTCAACCGCAGATCGGAAGTCGAGATCCAGGGCCTCGCCCGCAAGCTGAACCTGCTCGGCGAAAAAATCGCCGACGTCGAGGAACTGCTTCGCGAGAAACATGCAAAATGATCACATTTTGGCCGCCTGACTCTCTCTTGCGTGCATTAGTAATGGAACCGATACCGCAGTTCCACGAATATCTCGCGCGGATCGTTCCAATGGAAGCCTCCGAATGTCACGCTGTTATCAAGTTCCACACGGCGATTGGCTACATTGAGTGCAGTCAATGACGCCGAGAAGTGCTCTCCGAATCCTCTACCGAGCGTCAGGTCAAACGTCGTGTGTTGCGGCAGATAATCTCCGGGATACGGCTGGCCGGGAAAAGCGTTGCTGAAGCCGGATCCGTAATAGACGTTTGTCGATGCGTACGCATTGTGCGGCAGCGTGATGTCCGCGCCAACGTTCAGCGTATTGCGCTGATCGTGATCCAGCGGCGAAAAGCCTCCGGGCAACGAGAAGTCGGTCAGTCCCCCCGTAATCGCTCCCGCTCCTTCGGCAATCTGATTCGAATAGGCCAGATGAATCGTCCCGTGATGCGCGATGCGAGGCGACCGCAGCGTGAGTTCCCAGCCGCGAATACGCGCCTGGGAAATCGTAATCGGGAAGAACAGATTCGATTCGCCGATATTGTTGTGATCGAAGAAATTCGCGACGTTCGTCTTGAAGTTGTCGGCATCGAGAACCCATCCGCGAAAAGGAATCGTCACGCCGAACTGATGCTCTTCGTCGCGCTCTCCATAGAGTGGAATAAAGCCCAGGTTGTTCGCATTCGCGAGTTGCAGCAGCGGCCCGGAGGCTGTAATCAGTGGCGGCGCCTGATAGTAGTGCCCGTAAAACGCCCGGAATGTCCAGTTGAGATGCGGCACAATTACTGCGGCGCCGAACCGCGGACTGATGGAATTCTCCGTGACATTGCCCGAGAAATGCGTCGGCCGCATGCCAGCGGAAAGCACCAGCCACGAAAACGGCTTGAACTTGTCATCAAGGAAAAAGGCGTTCAGACTGCCATTTGGATGCTCGGTGTCGGTGAATGGAGGATTGCTCCCGTCGTTGAAGATCGCACCGAAAAGCTCGTTGTCCTGTTGATAGAAACTGTAAATGCCCGCCTGAAGATTATTTTTGGCGACGTTAGCGCTGAAGCTCACCTGCCCGCCGCCATAGGTTGAGCTGCGGTTTTCCGTTGTCGCGATAGGAAAATCGTTGGGCGATCCGTCATAGTTGGCGCGATTGTAGTGATAGAAGGGCGAGACCGTGAGCAGCATCTCGGAATTAAATGTGTGGACCCAGGAGAAATTCATAACCGCGTCCGATTCATGGTCGCCATCGCGAAGCCCGATGCTGGGGTACTGCCCATTGACTGGATTGTTCTCAATGTCGTCCGGAAATGGATCGTAGGGAATTTGATAATAGTCTTTGCGCAGAGAGGTAACGAATCGCAACTGATCCGAGGGATCGACGTTGAAAACGAGTGATCCGAATCCTCCATACCCGTTTTCGGCATCGTGCACCACCTGGGGAACGGGCGTCTGTATTCCCAGATTGCTGCGATTCGCGTTCACGCTCGCGTAATAAGCAAACCGCTGCGTGTGGCTGCCGATGCTGAATGCGTCGTTCGTCTGATAAAAATTTCCGGCGTTCAAAACCAGCTCAGCTTCATTGTTCCGCTCGAAACCGGTGCGGGGGACAACGTTGAACACGCCATACGTCCGGTCGCCGAACTCGGCGCCATAACTGCCGCGGTTGACTTCGAGATAATCGATGTCCTTCGGATCGAATTGCGGGCCCAGGTTCGACGCGATGTTGGTGTTGGGCACAGGTACGCCATCGATCAGCCACGAAGTCTGGTGTCCGCCGCGAATATGCAGCTGATCGTGCGTGAAGTAAGCCCCAGGAACGTAATCGGTAATCATCGCGAGGCTGTTTGTTCGGTCGGCGCCCGGAGTTTGCCGGATATCTTCGCGGCTGACCATCGTGATCGGCGTGATGGACCCGGTAGGCGCGCTTTCCGGCGTTCCGGACACATTCACAGTCTCTTTCTCTCCCGCAACATTGAGCGCCAAATGCAAGACCGGCACAGAGTCGGAGACTACAGTCAGTCCCTCGGAAGCCTGCTCGAATCCCTTCGCTGCGACCGTCACTGTGTATTCGCCAAGAGGTACTCGATCGAACAGAAATTCGCCGTTCGCGTTCGACGTGGTGGTAGCCGACCAGTCAGAAGCTTTGGCGCGAATCATCACCATCGCGTCTTGCACCGGTCTGTGCTGCGGGTCGTGAACCACGCCGCGCACCGCGCCAAACATCGCTGCAACCGCGGGCATCGCGCAAACCAGCAGAACAGAAGCGGCCAGGACAGATCTTCGAAGCAGGCAAACAGAATCTGTCCTTTCCTTCTTAATCTCGAGAGTCTTGCAGATCATTACTCTTCCTCGTGCCGGAAATCGCGAAGAACGCGGACTCTGGCGGCTCATACCGCAAGGACGCTGAAAACACGCACGTGTGAAATTTAGGCGGCTTCGCCGTGCAACGGTCGGCCGGCGCCTTCGTTTCTCAGCGACTAGTTCGCAATAAATCGGGAGTCTTCAACAGGCAGGAGGAGCACGAGTGGATCGGGACGACAAAACTTCGGCAGCGGGAGTCCGCGGCTGAGAATCGGCCTTCCACGGCCTGACACTCAGCGCGAAGATCGCCTTTAGAGGCGGCGCCGGATAGGGCCACTGGCATATCGTCACGCCACGGCAGCAGCCATGAGTGCAGCAACTCGAGTCGGAGAACGTCCGCGTCTCTGGTGCCATCGAACCGTGGCACTGATGCGCGCCTTTTCGCAGACAACACGCGTGTGGAACGGGAGTGAAAGCCTGTAGCGCGGGCGGAGCAAGGGTTCCCACAACGGCGAGCAACAGCAGTAGTCTTGCGGTCAAGCGCTGCATGCTTTCCCAGTAATGGAACCCCAGAGATGCCTGCAAGCATAGACCAGACCGCCAAGCCGTGCAAGCGCACTGCTCAGGCTCTGCCGTTGATCTTCGCCCACCACCAGCGCACGCCGACCAACAGAAACCGCCAGTCATGAAAAAATTCCGGCGGCTTTCCTTCGAACGCATGTCCCACAAATTGAAGGATCCACCCCAGAACAAACAGGACAGCCGCAACCATCCAAAGGCGGTGGTAGAAGAATCCCGCGAGGGCGACCGCTACGGAAACAAGAATCGTGGGTATGCCGTAGGTATGGCAAAGGCGGTTCACCGGATGCTGGTGACTTCGGGAATACTGCGAGATCCACTGTTCGCTGGTGCGTCCGCCAAGCATTAAGGCGGATGATACTACGAACCGCGCGCGGCATGGACAGGATCATCCCCGAGTCTGTCCGGCCCCGGTTGTTGCCTCCACTTCCCGCGTGGTAGCATCCTAAGTTTTGGCGGGTTGTTGGGCTTGGCCTGTACTGCCCTCATCCTCTTCATGGGCCTTCTCTTCCCCACGCCTGCCTGAAGGAGCCCAACTTGAAAGTCTATTCCGGAGCAAACATAAGGAATGTCGCTTTGGTCGGTCACGGGCATGCCGGTAAAACCTCGCTCGTGTCGGCCATGCTTTATACCTCGGGAGCCACCCAGCGCCTCGGACGCGTCGACGACGGCTCGGCCACCACCGACTACGACGAAGAAGAAGTTGCCCGCAAGATGTCAATCAGCACCGGCGTCGGCGTGGTCGAATGGGGAGGCACCAAGATCAACGTCCTCGATACTCCTGGCTTTAACATGTTCGTCCACGAAGCCAAGATGGCACTCCCAGTTGTCGATGCCGCCATCGTCGTCGTCGACGGCGTGGCTGGCGTGGAAGTCGTCACGCAGCGCGTTTGGAATTATTGCGAAGAATACAAAACGCCCCGTCTGATCGTTGTCAATCGCATGGATCGCGATCGGGCTGACGCCTCCCGCGTGCTCGAGTCCGTCGAAAAAGCATTCGGACGCAACGTGATCCCCATCGAGCTTCCCATCGGGGCCGAGAAAAATCTCTCCGGCGTCATCGACCTTGTCCGGATGAAGGCTTATACCTACGAACTCGGCGGCAATGGCAAGGGCAGCGAGACCGAAATCCCCGCCAACCTGAAAGAGCAAGCTCAGTCCGCGCACGAACGCCTCGTTGAACTCGTCGCCGAAGGCGACGACCAGCTGATGGAGAAATTCTTCGAGGCCGGTACGCTCGGCGAAGAAGACCTGGTCCCCGCGCTCCACAACGCCATTCGCGAAGACAAGATTTTCCCCGTTATCTTCAGCTCCGGCCTCGGCAACATCGGCGCCGACCGCGTCATGGATTTCATCGTCGACTACACTCCCGCTCCGTCCGAGCACGAATGGGTACAGGGAGAAATCTCTGCCGGGGGCAATGGCGACGCTCCCAAGCGTCACGAAACTGACGAGGAACCGGTTTCCGTCTACATTTTCAAGACTGTCTCCGATGCATTCGCGGGGCGTATTTCTTATTTCAAAGTTTTCTCCGGCGTGCTGAAGAACGACGCCACGCTGCAGAACTTCAGCAAAGGAACTACGGAAAAGCTCTCGCACATTTCCGTTATGCAAGGAAAGACGGTCGTCCCGGTGAACGAGCTTCACGCCGGCGACATCGGAGCCGTCGCGAAACTGAAAGAGACGCTGACCGGAGACACTCTCGGCGACAAGTCCGCGCCTATTCAGTATCCGCGCGTCAAGCTGCCCGAGCCGGCCATCACTTTCGCAATCGAACCCAAGAGCCGCGCCGACGAAGACAAACTGGGCCCCGGACTGCACAAGCTCATGGAGGAAGACGCCATGCTGCGCTTTTTCCGCGATCCGCAGACGAAAGAATTTCTGATCGCCGGAACCGGCCAGCAACACATCGAAGTCACCGTCTCGAAGCTGAAGAAGCGCTACAACACGCAGGTCAACCTGAAAGCGCCCAAGGTCCCCTACCGCGAAACGATTCGCGGCAGGGCCGACGTTCAAGGACGCCACAAGAAGCAGACCGGCGGCCACGGCCAGTACGGCGACTGCAAGATTAAGATGGAGCCGCTCCCGCGCGGCGGCGAATTCGAATTCGTCAACGACATCTTCGGCGGAGCGATTCCGAAGAACTTCATCCCCGCCGTTGAGAAGGGCGTAAAGGACGCCGCGGCCCGTGGCTATCTCGCCGGATTTCCCGTCGTCGATTTCAAGGTGGTCCTCTACGACGGCTCGTACCACGACGTCGATTCCAATGATCTTTCTTTCCAGATGGCCGGACGCATCGCTTTCAAGAAGGCAATGGAAATCGCCAAGCCCACGCTGCTCGAGCCCATCATGAACGTCGAAATCACCGTCCCCGACGACTTCGCAGGATCGATCATGGGCGATCTCAACAGTCGCCGCGGCCGCATTCAGGGCATGGACAATAAGGCCGGCAACACCATCGTCAAAGCGGAAGTTCCGATGGCGGAAATGCTGACCTACGGCGCCGACCTCACTTCAATGACGCAGGGCCGCGGCAGCTTCAACATGGAGATGCATCACTACGACGTCGTACCCGGCCAGTTGCAGGAGAAGATCATCGAGAAGTCCAAGGCGGAACGCGGCGAGGTGAAAGAAGAAGAGGAGTAGCCGTCAGTTTTCCCGCGAGTCGATCGCAATCTCTGCGTCATCGGCTCGCTCGATCACTTTCTGCCCGTCGAGCAGCAGGCATTTGCCCGCGTCCACCGCGAGGCATGAAGCCCCAGCGGATTGCATCACTTCAATCGTCTTCACTCCAATGACGGGCACGTCGAACCGCATGTCCTGATTCGGCTTCGCAATCTTCACGACGGTCAGCGCTCGGCTCAGCGTGGAAGCGTCGCCGCGCAGCGAGCGCATGATCTGCCCCGCGCGCTCGATCGTCGCATCTGTGCCTTCCATCGCTTCAACAGCCACGCATGCCGATTCCGCAATCACCACGGTCTGTCCGATGTCATGTTGTGCGAGTTGCCGAGCGACCGCGCGTCCATACTCGATGTTCTTAAGCTCCTGCTCGGTCGGCGCTCTCTTCGTGATTACTCCGGGCTTCACCAGCAAAGGCTCCAACAGCCAAGTCGAATTCTCCAGCGTGATGCCTTCATCCGCCAGCACTTTCGACACCGCGCCCAGCAGAGAATCCGTATTGCGCGTCGTGAGTGACAACAACAGTTTCGCCAACCGCCAGTCCGGGCGGATGCTGGAAAAAATCTGCTTATGCTTCACCTGGCCGGCCATCACGGCTCGACGCACGCCTTCGCGCTGAAACGTTTCGATCAGCTTGGACAGTTCGCCCAGAGAGAGCCACTGCACCGCCGCACCGCGTGTTTCAATCTCCGGAAAAGTCTCTTCCTTGATCGCGGCCACGACCACTTCGAATCCCTGCGCCTGCGCCGCATCGAGCACCAGGAACGGAAACTTTCCGTTTCCCGCAATCAGTCCGAGTTTTTCAGCTTGAGTAGACATGCGGTCATACGAGCACGGAAGCCAGTCTAGCATCTGTTTCGCACCTCATAGTCGAATCACATTATTGACGCTCCTGCGCTTACTGCCGATACTGTCCGACACTTTGGGGTTCGACTGCTTCACGCGCTTCTAGCTTCATCACCGGACGGCATCTTGCATGCCCGCCGGCCGCAAACATTGCAGAGCTTTGGGGGGCAACGCATCATGCGTATGAGAGTTGTGGCTTGTGTCGTGCTTATAGCCTTTGCAAGCCTGAGCGTCGCCGCGCAGCAGATCACGGGAAACATTCACGGAACGGTCACCGATCCTAGCGGCGCTGTCGTGCAGTCCGCCTCCATTGTCGCGAAGCACGTGGAGACGGGCCTCACGCGTACAGCCATCACCGATCGCAGCGGCAGCTATTTGCTGGTCGAACTCCCCGTAGGACACTACAAGCTCGAAGTCACCGCTCGCGGATTCCAAAAATATCTGCAGGAAGGAATCTCCCTCGACGTTAACCAATCCGCAACCGTCCCGATTCATCTCCGCGTGGGGTCCGAGACGGAACAGGTCGACGTCAACGCGAACGCGGCGCTCGTCCAGAACACGGTAAGCAGCCTCGGCCAGACTGTCATGCAGCGCGAGATTCTCGATCTTCCTCTCGACGGCCGCAACTTCTCTCAACTCGGAGTTCTACAACCCGGCGTGGTTCCCTTAACTCCCGGCCTTCTCGAAGCCGGAGGCCCCGCGCGCGAGAATGAAGGTTACGCTGTCGACGGCCAGCGTCCCGAATCCAACAATTTCCTCATCGATGGCGCCGATAATGTCAGCTCCGTTGACGGGGGTTTCGTTCTCAAGCCGCCCATCGACGCAATCGCCGAGTTCAAGATTCTCTCCCACAACGCGAATGCCGAATTCGGCCGCAATACCGGATCGACCACCAACATCGTCACGCGCAGCGGAACGAATTCTTTCCACGGTTCTGCCTGGGAGTTTCTTCGCAACGACAAGATGGATTCTTCCGACTACTTTACCCAGTCGGTTCAACCCCTGAAACAGAATCAGTTCGGCGCGACCTTCGGCGGCCCGATCATCAAAGACAAGACTTTCTTCTTCGGCTACTACGAAGGATTCCGCAACCGCCAGGGCGAATCCGTCCCCGCCACCGTGCCTTCGCAGGCCGAACGCCAAGGCAACTTCGGGCAAATGTGCACGAACATCCCGGGCGACAGCTTTAATTCCGGCGGCCTATGCGCCAATGCGCAGGGCGCACCCGATCCTAACGGTCAGCTCACTTTCTTCGGAACGGCTGTGCCCTTCAATCAGATGACGCTGTTCACGCCGATTGATCCGACGGCCAGCAACATCCTCCCATTTTTCCCCATTGCCACAAATGGATCCAACACCTTCATCGCCACCCAGACCAAAGACGAAACGAACAATCAATTCGGAGTGCGCATCGACCATTACCTCTCAACCGCAGACACTCTCAATTTCCGCTATATGTACAGCAGTGGCCCGACCACCGATCCTCTCTCGCCCGTCGGAGCCAATGTTCCCGGCTTCCCCGTCGGCGAATATGATCGCGCGCAGAATTTCGTCTCCCAGGAAACCCACGTCTTTTCGGCGAAGACTATCGGCGTCGCTCGATTCTCTTTTCTCCGTAACACCTTCCTGCTCGACCAGCACTTGAACAGCGAGTCGCCCGCCAGCCTTGGTTTTCAATATGCCCCGACGCTGCCCGTCGCCGCCGGGCCGCCGTTCATTCAGATCGGCGGATACGCTTCCGTCGGAGATCCCATCACCGGACCGCGCTACACGTATCAGAACACGTTCGACATTTCAGGAGCGCTGAGCCGGATCTTCGGCCGACATGAGTTGAAATTCGGCGGAGGTTTCCGGCGTGACCAGATCAACGCGCTTCAGGGCATCGCCACCAACGGCTTCTTCGTATTTGCCGGGATTCCCTCGGCGGCCGGTTTCATCTACAACGACGGCTTCGCCAATTTCCTTTCGGCCAATCCC
>Ga0070735_10001344_pt1 | contig 23944 bp, 32 predicted proteins | sample Coa_R1_FD_66443 | JGI IMG/M metagenome (GOLD analysis project Ga0070735, IMG submission 66443) | Surface soil microbial communities from Centralia Pennsylvania, which are recovering from an underground coalmine fire - Coalmine... | ecosystem: Environmental > Terrestrial > Soil > Unclassified ...
TAATATCTCCTAATCGTTTGCTGGCCTTCTGCCGTTTAATCTTCTCTGTAATCGTCTTAAACTTATCAAGACGTACCCTAATCCCCGCGCGGCGATAGCCTTTGCGTTTGAAACTCTTGTCCAGTTCTAGCTGTTTCAAAGATTTGCGCTCCATATCTGGCAGGCCCAAATCTTCCATCATAATATCAATTAGTTCATCAATAGTAACACTAGTTTCATAAACGTCTTCACCACTGTCATCACCACCTTGTCTACCCACACCTTTACCTTGGCCACGTTTATTGCGTTTACCAATAACGTCGCCTTCTTTGCTGTCTTCATCTCCCTCTGCAACATCAGAGTGATTATCCCCGTAAACAAAATGATACTCTTTGATACCTTTGATGGGAATTTTAACTATCTCGTCTCCATCGCGGCCAATGATTGATTCTTCGGAAATAACTTTTCCGATATTCTTCTTAATTGCCTCTCTGACCTTTTCATTGTGCCGCGCACGGTCGCCAGCAGACCTGTCACTACGTTCGCTATCATGCTGGTTGTATTCTCTAAAAATCGTATCAGTCGGCATTAGTATTTCATCCTTCTGCAATAACAAATCACTACTTCAGTACCACAAAAAAAACGAACTGCGCCGGATTCACGATCTCTAAAAGTGCCTAGCACATTCTCAGTTGCTTCCACTCCTACTGTACAAATTGAACCGGCAATATGTTCGTAATCAAAGTGGCCGCATTTACATTTTCTAGGTTTATGCATTAATTTGGCCAAAAAATTGCGATTGTCAAAGCGCCAGCAATTGGTATTCCTATACAGCCTAGAGCATAACCAAGACAGAAACTATAAGTAATAACGGCTAAATATTTAATTACCATAATAAACACAACTTTGGGAGTAGGAGCCAGATTAACGGCTCCTACTCCCTGTCTCGTTGAAGCGCGCCCTGATTCGCGCCCGTTAGGAAATCTATTGACTTCTGGGGTTCCGAGAAAAGTATGCGCCATTTCAAGATAAAATTAGCAAACACTTAATCTCGGAATCGTAAATTCCCCAATAAAATCAAGGCTTTTTTCAATCCTTCCAGATATTGTTCGCCGCGTATTTTAGCACGATATCAACACAAGACTTACAATAGCCATTCTCCATCATATTCTTGACCATTGCATCGTACTTCTCTTGTTGCTCATTGTCACGGCTTCGTGCCTTAGTAACAATTCGGCTAATCTCGCGAACTGAACTCATTAGCTTCTTCTCGATTGCTTCCTTCAATGGCTCATAACTAACATAAGTCAGTTTATGGCCACGGCGCATAGCAGTTGCAAGATAACTCAATACTTCTTGCCGGAATGTGTCTGCTTGTGAACCAATGATAGCAATCTGTTCTTCAATCGATTTCATAAATCCAATATCAGGATTAAGGTCTTCCTTGGTATTGTGGTCTTTAACCTTGGTCTTATTCACGTATGCTTCGGCATGATCCAAATAATTTTGGAACAATGACTCAGCCTGTTCACGATATGCGAAGATAAACGCCTTGGTAATCTCCTTCTCTAGAATCTCTAGGTACTCTTTGTGCAAGGTATCCTGTAGAATCTCAAGTAGAGCCTTCTTGTTATCATCCGACATATCAGAGCCTTTAACCATTTTAATCATGGCTTCACGCACGTTAATCGGATTGATACAATTACCTTCGATATTATCAGACAGCGCATTATCTAGCGCCTTCATAATGAACCGAGTTGAGATTCCAAACAAACCTTCGCGCTTGGTATCTTCCTTCAATTCACTTACATCAATCTTCTTAGTGCGCCCCTTTTCTACTACTTCCTCGCCATTGTATAGGCGTAGTTTGGTCAGTGGGTCACACTTTGCAGTTGGCTCTAGCCGCGATAGAATCGCGAATGTAGAAGCAACTTCCAATGTATGTGGCGCAATATGTGCATCGAAATCCGAGTTGCGAATAATCTTCTGATAAATCTTCACTTCCTCAGACAACCGCAGATTATACGGCACCTTAACCACAACCATACGATCCAGAATCGCTTCGTTGGTATGGTCTGAACGAAACTTGGTCCATTCCGCCTCATTGGAATGCGCCATGATAACGGAATCGACATATAGCATACCATGTCGGCCCGGCGCAGGAATTGACTTCTCCTGTGTTGCAGTGATCATCGCGTGCAAGTATTCGGTTTCGTTCTTGAACACTTCGATGAATTCAACTGTGCCACGATTACCAACATTAAACGCGCCATTCAGTTCTAGTACACGTGGATCGCCTTCAGAATACATATCCAGCTTAGAAATATCTTCTGAACCAATCAATACAGACGTATCCTGATTGTTTGGGTCAACTGGTGGAACTACACCAATGCCAATGCGATTACGCTTTGAAAAGCGATTCAGAGTTACTGGAAAGTCTTCATACTTCCCGTTAAATTCTTTTTTCAGTCTATACTGGCACACAGGGCAAAGATCACCTTCAATGGTGGTGCCAAGAAACTTATCAAACTCCTTGCGCAACTGTTGTGGCACTAGATGCAAGGGTTCCTCATGCATTGGGCAGTCTTTTAATTCATAGAAGGTAATGCCTTCTAGCCCACGTTTGATCTTTTCAACTAGCGAACTCTTACCAGAGCCAACAGGCCCAAGGAAATATAGTACTTGCCGACTCTCTTCGCCCTTCAGCGCGGCAGAATGAAAGTACTTTGCAATCTGATTGGTGGTTTCTTCCACACCAAAAAATTCATCTTTAAAAAACTCAATTTGCTTGAGTCCACTGTCCTTATATAAACGCTTGGTACGCGGGTCATCTGTGTCAAGAATGTCTTTAACACCTTGGCTCATAATCATGTCATAAACAGTACGATGTGCCAATTTTACAATCCCCGGATTTTCCTTAACTTTATCAAGGTATTGTAGAAAAGTGCCATTCCACTCTTCTTTCTCGAACTGTTCGCGATCCCTTACGATTAGTTCCTTAAGTTCTTGCATCCAACCTTCTCCTTAAACGGGCATTTTTTCAACAAAAACAATTCTAGCAAACCTTGACCGGCTTGTCAAGAAGTTTTTCCACACATTCCAAGGCGTTCCTTCCTACGATGACTGGCACTTCACAGCCTTCCCCATTATGCACTAAGATTGTAAAAGGTGTTTCTAACGGAGCTAGTGTTGACCAATAAATTGGTTGAACGGTGACGATTAATAAATCGTGCTCTTTGCAATAATTGATTGCGTCTATTGGTTCCATTAAATTAACCCAAAATGTGATGCTAACAATACTACGATAGTAATAGTGAGCAATCCGGCTACTAACTTAGGCATTGTAATTTCAAACATACTCCTTAATCTCCTTTTCAGCTTCTTCGTCTTCCTTTTTACGAATTTTAGATAGAATCGCTTTTCCCGGTTTAGCCATTGGCTTCCGTACTTGATCCATTATCCGCTTGTTTTTCTTCTGCTTGAACATTGTTGTAATCCTTATCAATCACCCAGATTTCACCATTTAGTTTACCTTTAAGCGCCCTAATATCTGCGTAGTTAATACCAAAAAACGCTAACAGAGACGGAAACGGCGCATTTGTAGTTTTAGCACCCTCACCATCAAAAGTCAAGCGGCCATGAAACAAAAAGATCGCATTTGTAAGCTGGCCTAAAACATTAAACCATTTGGTATCTGTTCTGGCAGGAAGCAACATAACTGTACTTCTTCCTTCTGTAGCCTCAAAAGCTGCTTTAAGGAGCCATTTCACCAAGCCGACTCCATACGGTGGATTGCACCAGTTCATACTACCCCAAGTAGATTTCAATGCGTCATCCTTCTTAGTAAGATACATGGCGCATTTTGCGTTGGCTTTTGTAGCAGCCACGTCCATTTTAAAATGAAAGTGTTTGTCTAACGCTGTAAATAGCTCTTTAGGTGTTTCCCATTCGCCAGTTTTACTGGAATATAGCGACTTATTAATTTTTCCCATTAGTACTCCCTTGAAACTGTAATATTCTATGCTATAATATATTGGTAAAGATATGCCGTCCAACATCAATTCTAGCACATTTTTACGCAGGAAGCAAGGATGATAGAGATACCAGCGAAAGTTGTTGGCGTACAACTATATAGCCCGCACGCAGCGCAAATGGAATTGCATAACAGCAAAGCCCGTTTTCGTGTGGTCGCAGCCGGTCGCCGTTTTGGTAAAAGCTTGGCTTGCGCAAATGAGTGTGTAAAAGTTGCACTTGAACAGCCTAAATCACATTCTGCATGGATAGCCCCCGTATGGCGGCAAACCACGTATGGTTCAGACCCGATTTTTTCTGCGCTTAAAAACGCGGGGTTGGTTTCGCAAGTACGCCGCGCTAATGGACAGATTGCTAGGATTACACTTAAAAATGAATCAATGATTTCATTCTTTTCCGCGACTAACCCAGAAGCGATTCGAGGAAACCATTTTGACTTTGCTGTATTAGACGAAGCTGCGTATATTCCACGTGCTGTTTGGGAAGCAGCTATTAGACCATGCCTAGCAGATACAATGGGGCGTGGTATTCTTATATCTACGCCTTTTGGCCGTGGTTATTTTTGGGAAATGTTTGAAGATGGCCGTAAAATAGAGAATCGGGCCGAAATTGAATCTTTCCATTTTCCAACTAGTTCTAATCCATATATCAATCCAAAAGAAATTGAGCAATACAAACGAACAGTACCAGAAGACTTTTTCAGACAAGAATATCTAGCTACATTTTTAACATCCGGCGCGGGTGTATTTCGCAATATTGATGAATGCGTTAGGGGCCAACTACTTCTACACGGTATAGAAGGCCGGAATTATGTGGTTGGCGTAGATTTCGCTAAACAACGAGATTACACAGTAATTATTGTATTGGATCGTGAGGAACGGCAGGTGGTGTTTTTTGACCGCTTCTCAAAGATTGATTGGACGATTCAACTTACACGTATACAAAGCATATGTAAACGTTTCAATAATCCCAAAGTTTGGGTTGATGCTACATCCCAAGGTGATCCTTTATGTGAACAACTACAGGGAATGGGTTTGCGCGTAACAGGCTACAATATGAATAGTAGTTTAGCCAAGAACGCGCTTGTAGAAAATTTATCGGCAGAAATGGAACAAGGCCGGGTATTCTTCCCAGAGATTTCAGACCTTATAGCAGAACTACGTATGTTTCAATATACCATGTCTGAAAAGTCTGGTAAGGTTTCATATTCTGCGCCAGAGACAAAACATGATGACACAGTTATCGCGTTAGCCCTGTCTATATGGGGATGTAAAAGTAAGCGAGCGTTTGAACAATTTAGGCCATTAGTAAAAAATCAGATAGAAATAGATACCACATATAAACCACTTACAGAAGATGACTACAGAAAAGCACAGCTAAACTGGCAGTGGGATGCTCAAGCGAGGCAACCAGTATATAGGAATTTGTAATGTTTACTTCATTAATAATGTTAATGGGATACTTTACTTTATTAGGAATATGTGCTATAATATGTGTTATAGTATTTAGTATAATTATATTTAAAGGAATAACGCCAGATTTAGTGGCTGACGTTAGAAGGGAGATGTTAGAACGTGATTCATACAAATTGTAACGGCTGCGATGGAAAGGGGTGGGTTACTGTTTTTAACGAACCAAAACTTTGTCCTGTATGCAAAGGAAGTGGGAAAATTAATACGCAAAAAAGTAATACGCAAGAAGAATTCCATAAATGACAAGCATCTATACGTTGTCTGACCCACGTGATCCTGAGAATGTTAGATATGTTGGGAAGACGGTTAATTCACTCAAAAAACGATTAAAGACACATTGTGCAGATTTTAGAAATTCTGATCACAAAACTAATTGGGTAAAAAAATTGAAAAGGCTAAATTTGAAGCCAGTGATTATTCCCATTGCGATGTGTAAATCTGAAGAAGATGCTAAAATTTGTGAAATCCAGTGTATTAAACAGTTTATAGATTGGGGTTACAACCTGACTAATAGCACCGATGGTGGAGAGGGGCCGCAAGGTTATAAACATACGCTAGAAACTAAATCTAAACTATCAATGATTAAAACAGGAAATAAAAATTGGTTGGGTAAAAAACATTCGGAAGAAACAATACAAAAATTGTCTACGCGTAAACTAGGCAAAAATAATCCATTTTTTGGTAAGAAACACACTTTAACAGCGTTAAATAAAATGTCACTTGCACGGCGTGGGGAAAATAATCCTAATTTTGGCAAACAGCATTCATTAGAAACTCGCGCAAAAATTTCTGAAGCAGCTAAACAACGTTGGGCGAAAAAATAAAATATGGATACTGGAACACTAGAAAACAAACACACATCCGGGGGAACTATTACTTGGGCATCGTTAACACCTTATATTATTAGCGCGTTACTAATGCTAGTCGCCTTTGTCGGTAATGGTATACACAGCGATTTAAGCGCAATTGGTACACGTGTTGGAAATTTAGAAACACAGGTAGGTATTGCCAATACTTCCGGGCTTAATAGAGACGCGGAAATGCTAGAACTGCGAAAAGACACAAATGAATTGCTTCGTTGGCGTGCTACTATTGAAGGCGAAGAGTTACAAAAAGAACGTTTTATGAATCGCAACCAACGGCAAAGAATTAGCCAGCAAGAAACACAAATTAAACAAGGGCGTTTCGCATTGCGGCATGAAGAAGAACATGAACGGCATGTAGCTAATGTGTTAACTGAAACCATAAAGAATACGCCTAAAGTGGTTACAGTGGCGGGGCCGCCTACTCACCCAATGACTGTAGAAGAAGTAGAAGCACAAAATAAATATGGTAAGCCGTTAAATCCTACCTTACCCGCTTGGGAACCTGATACTGGTGCGAACAACCCTAATGCGAACAACCCTAATGTTAATCCTGCTGGCGCAAGTGTGACAGGAATAGGTAGTGTTGGCGCAACCGCTCCAAGTGCAGGCAGTGTAGGTATACACTAAAAGGAAATAACCTGTGGCAGAAACTAAACGTAAAATGTTTGACCAATTCGGAGTAAATCCAAGCTTGTTAGAGGGTTTTACACAAACCGAAGCAGGTCTACTTTTACCTAAAGATATAAATCCAAAAGATATAAAGCAAGTAATCAAAGAAATCTCTAGTGGTTCCCCCGCTGAACAAGCGGCTTACGAAAAGCGGTTAGATCGTAAACTCGGCACATTGATGTCGGCATACTACAGTTTATTTGCTACACAACTCTCTACAATGAGTGGTGCAGTATCTAAACCTAGACATACGCCACCAATGACTTTGTTACGACAAAGTTTTCGGCAATCACTCGTAGACCAATTAATCATACTGGCCAGAATAGAACAAGTTAAATTTGTTGCGCAACGTACATTTGCGCCAAAGAAAAAGAAAGGCTGGTTAATTCGCCATAAACGATACGCCGATCCTTATTTCAAGCTAAGCAAAGAAGACGAAAAACGCATAGAAGAAGTTTCAGAAGTTGTAGCGCATCCTTGGGAAGAAGTACATCCTTCTTTTAAGGATTTTTTAGTGAAATTTACAGAAGATCAACTTATTATTGACCGTGTATGCGCTCCTATAACCAGATCATACACAGGTAAACCATTAAAGTGGTATCTTATCCCCGGCGATGATGTTAAACCCAGATATGATGTTCTACTTCGCTACATGCAAGAACACAACATATATGATGAGAAGAAAGTATTAGGCATATTCTTTGCGCAACAAGGTATCGACCTTACTGATATGGCTTATGTGCAAGAGATAGACGATTTCCGTATTGCAGGCGCGTGGAAGAAAGGCGAACTGGCATTACATATTTCTAACCCAACTAATGAGATGAATAATTATGGTTGGGGCCGTTCATGTTTTGAACGTAGCTTGGCAGCAACAACAATGCTGTTGCTATCAATGCAGTATAACACTAAAATTTTCCAAAAGAATTACCCAGATCAAATGATCGTGCTCCGTGGTGAAATGGACCCTATTGGGCTTGAATACTTCAAGCAACAAATCTACGGCACAAATGGGCCACAAAGTAACGAACGCCTGCCAATCCTACCTACCAATGACCCGCAATTTCAAATGGACCTTTTAAAACTGCGTGATTCCATGAGTGACATGCAGTTTATACAGATGATGCGGTTAGCCGTATCATGGAAGTGCAGCGCATTTCGTATGCACCCTTCAACATTGAACATGTCACCAGATCAAGGTGAACGAGGAACTGTTATCGCGGGCGTCAACGATCAAGCTGATGTTATAGCTTCAATGCAAGAGGAAGGATACAAAGGGTTACTTAATTCGATAGCAGACTTTATTAATACCAATCTAATTGAACCTTGGTACGATGATTTGTTCTTTGATTTTAGTATTGAAGATATACCACCAGAGGCAGACCGCGTTGCATTATGGACACAGAAACTTAGCAATGGTTTAACCTTTGATGAATACCGCGCGGACGAAGGATTAGCACCATTAGAAGAAATTACCGAAGGTAAATACGATGGTAAGGTTCCCGGTTCTCCATTTATTCTACAAGCCAAAGAATTAGACATGCAACAAGAGATGGCGGAAGAACAAGCTGCAATGGAAGAAGAACGCGCAGATATGGAAGGATTCACTGGTGGTGGCGCGGCTAAGAAACCAGCCAAGAAGCCCGCTAAGAAACCAGAAACCAAAAAGAAACCAACAAAGAAAAGTTGGTGGCTAGTTGATCGATTCTATAAGTAGGAGAAAACCCACATGGAATATCCGTTTAAACATTTTGAGTGTGAAACATGCGGCGGCATATTTATGATGGTAGGTAATGACTTACCCCATGAACATGTTTGGCCGCGACGAGAAGAATTTGATTACATTGATAGTTGGGGGCAAGAACACTTTAAACCTGCGTATTGTCATGGCCCGTATAAACCTATGCCGCAGCTAGACGAGAATTTGGCGAATGGCACGTATTCACCGAGTGTTAGATAATGGCTGAAGTTATAATCCAAGAAGATAATAGTTGGCAGCTTAAGGGAGAAGATTCTCGCCTTAAACATTCACGTGATGACCACGAAGTAGCCGGTAAGCACGGCATGTTTATGGACCCTGTGTTTTGTTTCTCTTGTGGCAAATCTGGTGGTTTAGCTTTTAGAAGTACTGTTTTCGTTTTATACCAGTGTCAAGATTGCGCCGATAAGTACGGAGCACCACCATTACCTAAGATGCCGGTAGAAGACGAAATTAAATGGCGAAATGGTAGAAAGGATTAACTAGAAAATGGCGATCTGGTTCTTTTCCGGCTTCGAGACGGGAGACACGAGCGAGTGGCCTACTCTTAGTGGCTCACCCGTCATTGACACCGCGCACGTCACGAGGGGTGGGTATTCGCTCAAGGCTACGGGCGGGACTACCACTTACGTCGAGAGCATCACGGGCCTCAATCTCAGCACTTGCTACGTTAGATTTTGGGCTTATTCCACGATGACGGGTGCGGCCACCAAGTTGATGCACTTGGTGGATATTAGAAATTCATCAGACGTGACAATCCTCGCAATCATCGGTCAGATAGACGGCGCAGGAAATCCTATTCAATTCGGCACTTCTAATTTTGCCAGCGGCGGGTTTCAGTCTATAAACACCAGCACTATCAGTAACAACGTCCTTCATTTAATCGAAGTCAAGCTCGTTATCAGTGCGACTGTAGGAGTTGTCGAACTAAAAGTCGATGGCACCATCGTCGGAACACAGACAGGTCAAAATACAGGCTCGGCAAATGTCGATCGAATATCTGTGGGCAACTCCAGTGATAATGGTATCACGGGCAGCGTATGGATAGATGACGTGATGGTCCGAGATGACCAATATCCCGGCCCCGGCTATTGCATCGCCCGTCAAGGCGTAGCAGGGACTCCGACTTACGATGCGTGGACAAAAAACGGTGCGGCGACTTCGGCGCTGTGCTGGTCCAACACGCCATTCACCACCGGAACTAACTGTACCAATATTGGTCTCAACAACGCACAAACCATGTTTGTAGGCTCGTTCACAAAAACGGGTTCCGCCGCAGAAGGCGTGGGTATCATTAACAGTATTGATACAATCAACGCCGCAAAAACCGCATTCATCGCCAAAGCTACAGTCGCGGGGAATATAAGTATCCGACGAAGAGTTGGCGGCGCGAATACTGATACCGTAAAAGCTGTCACTACATCCGATGCTTACTATGATGATGGTATTTGGACACCGGCATTTGCAAATCTCACAGATGGCACCACCGAAATCGGCGCGGTTGATGATGTAGCAGGCGTCACCGACACGGTAGAAGATATGTGGCTGATTGTAGATTTCACGCCACATGATAACTCCTATCATTTTGATATTTGGAACAGGATAAGTATTGCAACAAATCAAGTTGCTTATGCAAACAATAATTTTGTTCCGGCCATATTTCAATACTTAATGTATAAACAGTTTCCATCTGGCATAGAAATTGTAAAAGAGAACAATACTTATATACCACAGGTACAGCGTGATACTCTAACAATCATGGCATACAAAGATGCAGAGTTAAAGACTAAAACTATACCATCAGCATTGTATCAAAAGTATGCGACAGGGACAGAAATTGTAAAAGAGAACAATACGTACATCGGGCAACTTCAAAATGACACCAATATCGTACAAGCTTATAAGTTGGGCGATCCCAAAACTAACTTGATACAAGTTTTCTTGTATCAAAAAGTGCCTACCGGGACCGAGATAGTGACCGAGAATAATACGTATATGCCACAAGTACAAAGAAATGTGCTTACGTCGGCAGCTTTCAACACAACGAGTTTACTTGGTTCTATTTACGAAACATTGTGGTCTGAAATTCCTACAGGACTAGAAATAGTTAAGGAAAATAACACCTATAATCCACAAAGATTTGAGATACCAGTATATGGATTTGTTAGAAGTGGTTTATTAACCAATGTTATTCAAAATGTTTTATACCAGAAGGTTCCAACTGGCTCAGAGATAGTTAAGGAAGATAACACGTATTTACCACTGGTACAACGTAGTATCTTGGCCAGCAAAACATTTAATGCCACAAGTTTGATATCTGCTATCTATGAAACATTGTGGTCTGAGATACCTAATGGTTTAGAGATAGTACGAGAAAACAATACCTATATTCGGCAGCTAACAGACGAAGCTGCGCAAACATACAAACAAGCAGACCTTAAGACAAATATATTGCAATTCTTGTTGTACCAGAAAGTTCCTACTGGTACAGAAATTGTACAAGAGAACACACCTTATATAGCGCAGCATTTTGAGATTCCGGTGCAAGCCAACAAAGAAGCTTACCCGCAATCAAGATTTCAAACACTGCTTTATAACTCAGTTCCATTTATAATTCCGCCACCAACTGGCACACCCGGAAATGTCGATTTCTGGAACAAGATTGCAACGCTTGCTGGTTTTTCTACTAAGCCAGTAATTCTGTCCACGTTGTTATATCAACCAACTGGCACAGAGATAGTACGAGAAGACAATACTTACAGTCCGCAGAAATTTGAAACAGCAATTCAAGCGTTCAAACAAAGTGACTTAAAGACTATACAACTTCAAAACTTGTTATTCAAAACATTTCCGGCTGGCAACGAAATTATTATCGTTGTACCTACATTCATGCCACAGAACTTTGAGATTCCGGTGCAAGCTTTCAAACAAGGTGATCCTAAGACTAATGTTATCCAAAGCTTACTATATCAAAAGATACCTACCGGATTAGAGATTGTCAAAGAAGATAACACATATACTCCGCAGAGATTCGAGCAAGTTGTACATGCTTTCAAACAAAACGAAGCACAAGTTAAAGCTGTTCTAGAATCTTTCGTACTTAGAAACTATCCTTTTATCGGTTTACCTGTTGTACCTGTTTTTACTTCTTCTAGTTTCTTATTCAATGCCGCATCAACAGCATTCAATAAAGATATGGCACAACGAATTGCAGCAGAGATTTTTAACTATCTAATTGGCAATGGTTTTTCAGGAACCTTCATCGTTCCGCCAGCCGTTGTTTATAACATCTTATTATCTCTTGCTTTGCCAGCATTGGGAATAAACATCACTTCTACACAAGAGCCATTGGATGTAGAATTGGGCTTGGTATCAGAGCCATTAAGCATTAACTTACAAAGTGTGGTCAGCGCGAACTAATGTCATCAATTATACAAATCAGAGCGGGAAAAACCGTCAAACTAACTTTTGCTATAACTCTTGGGCTTCCGCCAGTTCTAACAGACCCACCAATATTACCTACTGTGTCTATACAAGACCCCGGTGGCACAATAGTGAGTTCTGGCACAGCCACTAAAGTTAGTGTAGGTATATACACTTATACTTATGTTACATCTTCTGGTGGTTTGTTAGGAAGTTATGTTGCATGGTTAGATGCAATAGATTCTAATGGAAATCCATCGGGCAGTTTGAAAGTTACAGCATATCAATTAGTGGCGGCATAAAATGACAAGTATATATACACTAACAGACCCGCGCAAACCAGAGGATATCAGATATATTGGTAAAACATCTCAAGCATTAAAAAGGAGATTGTCTGTGCATTGCGCCGATTTAAAAGGCACAGATCACCGAACTAATTGGATAAAATCGTTACTTAATGCTGGTGTGAAACCTACCATCAATCAAATTGCAACGGTTTTAAATGAGCAAGATACTGCGCACGTAGAAATAATCTGTATTCAGCAGTTTAAATCTTTTGGGTACAATTTAGTAAATAGCACAAATGGTGGTGATGGGGTATCAAAGCATTCTGCTGAAACCCGTGCTAAAATATCCGCCAGTAAAATGGGTACAAAACATCCGTATTTTGGAAAACACCTTTCTCTTGAGCATCGTACAAAAATAGGCGCAGCAAGCAAAGGAAGAAAACATACGGAAAAAACAAAACACTTTATTTCAGAAACCTATAAAGGTAAAAATAATCCTTTCTTTGGACGAAAGCATACGCCCGAAACACGTGCAAAAATGTCTGAAGCACAAAAAGGCAATACACATAAAAAAGATTATTTAAAAGCCAAGGGGCTTGTATAATAATGTTGTGGTTACTGGCTAAATCAAGACAACCCGGAGTACCTACCGGCAAGTTAGAAGGCCGCGTCAAAAATGTTGTATTGCACAAGAAAGCAGCGGGCGCTAAAGCTAGACCGGGAACTAAAGGCAGCGCAGTAGGACAAGCACCAAAATTAGGCAAGATATCTAGTGGTGGTTCTAAATTAGGCTCAGTAATGGGTGCGAAAAAGAAAAATCCATTTACCCCTAAATCGCGGCCTAGTGAGCATGGTTGGCAAAGTAAGCTTGCGCACAATGACTTTGCGCCCGGATTCTTTAAGAAGAATCTTTATGTAGAATTTGAAATGCACGATGGCACCAAAGGGCAAGGACGAGTTAGAGACTTTGGGCCTAAAGGATGCCAATTGCATTGTGATGACGGTAAGATACGCCATACCTTTTACCACGAAATTAAGGGCAAAGTAAAAGAGGAAGCTAAAAATGGAAAAACCAAAAAGTAAGCTTTGTAAAAATGGATTACATGAAATTACTGGTGAAATATTTGACGGCGGTTACAAGTGCCTAGAATGTAAACGTGCTTCTGCCAGTAAGGGCCAATCAAAATACAGGCAAGACCCAATAATTAAAGAGCAACTATTACAAGCAACCAGAGAGTGGCGCACGCTTAACCCAGAACACTTAAGAGAATACAACAAACAAAGATACATTAAAAACTATCAAAATCCTGAATTTGTAGCGCATAAGAGCGAATATGATAAAGAACGTTGGAGAAGCCTAGAGATGCAAACACACTACGCGGAAAACAGAGAAAAAATAAGCTTAACGCAAACACTGCGCAATATCGGCATGACGGAAGATTTATATTATCAATTATTAGAAAAACAAAAAGGCTTATGCGCTATTTGTGGTATGCCGGAAACTAGACGAAGCCGTAGTGGAGTATTATGCCGCCTTTCAGTAGATCATGATCATACTACTGATAAAGTAAGAGCACTTTTATGCCACCAATGCAATGTTGGTATAGGTAACTTTGATGACAACGAAGAATTATTAATTAAGGCGGCTAATTACGTTAAACAGCATAACGGAGTTAATAATGCCTAGTAATTTGGTGATGCCGAAATGGAAGCATAATAAGCTTCACAGCGGAAGTAAAAAAGGCCCTGTTGTTAAGAAACAAAAACAAGCAGTCGCAATCATGTTGTCAGAAAAGCGTAAGGAGAAAGTCAACGGCGGTAAGTATCCAGAAAAAAAGAAAACTAAGAAGTCAGTGATTCTTGTTTTCGATTTGAATAAAGGGCGCGGTGGATTTCGCCAAATGGCTGGATTCACACCCGAACAAGAACACGCCGCGCGAGAATCGAAGGTGGCGCTAGGCCAAGAATACAAAAAAGTTTTAGAATCACATGGCTATGGTGTAGACCGAAAGAAACAACATCAAGATCAAAGTTCGGCTGGTATTGAATACAATCCTAAGAAGTATAACTACACTTCTAGGCATGTTTACACCCACCCAGAAAAAGAAGGCGAGATACACGTAGAGTTTCCGCATAAGCCAACAGGCCAAGTGCGATGGCGCGCGCCGGGGCATTCTGGTGTAAGTTCTACTCCCGCTGGTTTAGACGCGCATCTTAGAGGTGTAAAAGGCCAAACTGTTGGCGCTAAGGCTGGCGCAGATTTAACACGCAAATCAAAACGTACTTGTAGCATTTGCAAAGGTAAGCACTGTGTACGTGTAATATATAAGAGTAACGGGCAAGAAGAAATCGGAATTCGCGCTTGCCCTGTTTGTAACCCATTAGGAAGCGTTCCGATAGAAAAAGGAGAATAAGACATATGCCCACAAATTCAGCGGCAAGAGGAATGGTTAGTAGATTCGTAGGAATGGGCCTTGGACTTGCTAAGCAAGGAATCAATCGTGCATTAGGCGCTAAGAAGCACGGTACGTCAAAGTATGGATGGAGCGATAAAGGCTCTACCAACAGTGCCGGTAAGAAGGTATCTACCGCAGATATCCCAAGTCCTAAGACACGAGGTGTTAAGAATATACCTGAGCCAGAATCTAAGCCTAAAGGTATGTCACCACGCGGTACTACAGAATATTCTAATATATCGCGTGCTTCACATGTGGTAGGAATTAAAAAAGAATTAGAAGAACCAGAAGTTAGTGCTATATCTAGTAGATCGCGGCCAAAGCGCGGAGCGAAATCACTTAGTGATGCCAAAGCAGGGGTGCAAATGGCGGTACAACGGCCCAAAGATAACCCATTCAAAATTAGCAAGGATTCAATGCTGCGCTCACAAGGCGGCATTGTAGAGTTTATGAAGGGCCAACGAAGTAAAACAATTGGTACTATTCGTAACGCTTATGGTTACACACGAAAAGAGGCTAAAGGATTTTATCGCAAAGAAAAAGGTGCAATTAAGGATTTAAAAGAAGCAACTATGCCAAAAGTAAAAAAATCCGGCATCATGGGTTATCTAAACACCTTCACCACAGGTATTGGCTCTTTTATGAAATCACACAAAGTCAACGAACCACTTTGCAAAGATTGTGGTAAATGTGATTGCGAATGTGAAAAAAGCTTTGGTGGTATTATGGACTTTCTAGCAAAGGCATGGCCTAGCAAGAAAGCCAAGGCGCTTAAGGGTGCCAAGCGCATCAAAGGCGCGCGATTAAGTTCAAAGACTTACAAACAGACTGCACCCGCAGTAAAGCGTTCAGCAAGAGCTAAACTACGTGCCAAGGCTCCAAAGACAGCAACTAAACCACGTGGTTCGGGTGTTAAGAAAGGTTTTGAAGATACTTCGCAGCATCATCCTACTCACACGCGATTTGACCGTAATCTACAAGATCGTGGGCATCTAAATGATGACAAATATGATTGGGCAGACGATAATTCAGAAATGGAAGAGGCACCTTTTGTCCCAGAACGTGCTAGGGGCTACTACAAGCGCGGTAAAAAATTACGCCGGACTCCGGGAGCACAGAATACGGTCAAGAACGACACGACTCAACTTTCTAGCTAATTATGTTTTTTGTATACACACTAGCAGACCCACGCAAGCCAGAAGATATAAGGTATATTGGTAAAACTGGCCGTACACTAGATTATCGACTAAGTTGCCATTGTAGTGATCTTAAAGCACGCAATTACCGCACTAACTGGATCAAACATCTTAAAAATCAAGGCTTGCGCCCACTTATCTATCCTATAGCTATGTGTAAATCAGAATTAGATACTAACGCCTGTGAAATATTCTGTATTAAGCAATTTCGTGATTGGGGTTACAAATTAACTAATGGTACTGAAGGTGGAGATGGTGTTTCTGGAAGAATAGTATCAGAAGAAACCAAAGCTAAAATCGCTGCCAAACTAAAAGGAAACAAAAACGGAGCTAATCCAACAATGGAAACACGCGCCAAATTTTCAATGGCACGTAAAGGTAATAAACATGCGCTAGGTTACAAACATACGCCAGAAGAATTAGCCAAAATTGCTGCTACAAGCCAACAATATTGGGCCAGCAGAAAACTTCCAGAAAAAATAGAAAAACAAATTGTGGAAGAGTATACAAAAGGAAAAAAGACAGTGGAAATTGAACAAAAACAAGGACTTTCCAAATATCATGTACTAACTACGTTAAGAAAATATGGTGTCACCATTCGTGGGGCATTCAAGAAGACTAAGTAAATGAAAAAGACACAGCAACTAACCTTTGAAGAAGTAACAAAATTGTACCACGCAGTGTTAGAAGATGCACTAAATGTAATTGAACAAGGTGCTAGGACAAATATGGATGCTTCCTTTTGGGAAGCAACTGAATGGTTGTTTGACGATGACGACAAAAATCCGTTCAGTTTTGTAATAATTTGTCGTGTATTGGAAATGAATTCTACACAAATACGAGACAGAGTTGTTAGAGCCTTACGAAAATGTCATATCGTTCGCGTAAACGACGCGACAATTGACTTGAACAAAGTGGACGAAAACTACGATACACTAGGATTTGAATTCCGTGCTCCGACCCGCGATAAAATTAGGGCTTAGAATCCTAATAGGCAAAGAAGAACTAGGCTATGGGCCAATAGTCCAGATGCTTGATCCAGAATGCTATACAGATATGGTATTTGGGTTAGTAGATGATCAAGGTACATTTCACACTAATACTCATGTGTGGGCTGTACCGGGGCCAGCAATTGATCCTGATACCTTCTCGGACGATGGAAACACCGGCTCAATTGTTACTGGTAAGCCTCGCGAGTTTTATCTAACTGCGAAGTCACACAAGCTACACTATCAAACTGAATTTGCAGGTATGCCTATCTCCATTGAAAATCGTGCTGGTAGCTATCGCTATTGGTATGACCACGATGCTAAGAAAGAAGGTAAGACCTTGATGCGCTATCCTTATGGTTACATAAGGCTAACTGAAGGGAAGGATGGTGATCATGTAGATTGCTATATCGGCCCCAACCCCTTAGCGCATGACGTTTATATAGTTAGACAGAACAAGGCACCAGACTTCAAGACTTACGATGAAGACAAAGTGATGCTTGGTTTTGATTCGGCGGCAGAAGCAAAGGCAGCTTATATTAAACAGTATGATGACCCACGATTTTTTGGCCGAATGGATACTTACCCACTAGGTGTATTTAGAGCTAAGGTAGCTAAGACGAAAGATAAACCGGGGATGGTTAAGTCTCAGAAAACTAGAGTACGTAACTTACAAAATGCTGGTTTGATGTTACATGCTACACATGAACATAAACTAGAAGGCATTAAAAAAGAAGGCATGCACAGTGGTTGGTTTTCTACAGAGCCTGAACACAACATGGCCCCAGAAGGTGGCAAGAACGCGCGAAAGCGAGTTTATTTAATGGTCCCTAAAAAAGACCTTAAAAGCAGACATGCTCGACAAACAAAAGTTGGCGGCACTAAAGATGTAACATGGGCTGCACCAAATAATCACGAACAAAAATGGCACAATCCAATTAAGCCTAAATATTCAGCCGATGCCAATCTTAAGAATATGCAACGGTTAGGTAAGTCTGAAATACAAAAATCCAACCATACACTAAACCTAGTCTGTTCCGATTGTGCTGGTAGCAAAGAAATAGCTACCCGCGAGATGTACAAAAAATACAAACTATCCGATGGCGAATATGTATGTCGGCCATGTTGGGATAAGCGACGGAGCAAACACCCTGTGTTTCTTAAGAAGGATTAATCTATGTTACTAATTATCATTTTACTATTACTACTTTTACCGGGTGCAGGTTGGGGCACAGGCTATTGTGGCCCGCAAGTTCCGGGGATCATTTGGACAATACTCATCATCTTCTTAATTTGCAGGTTACTTGGAGTAGCGTAAAACTTAAATGCGGTGTTCTAAATGTAAAAAATCAAAAGATAAGCGGCAATTTTACAAAAATCCTCGCAGTAAACGTGGTTTGGATTATCGTTGTAAAGCTTGTCATCTAGCAATAGCTAGACAATGCCCAAGCCGAACACCGGAAGTACGAAAGCAGCGTTATCAAAAAGACAAAGAAAAAATACGTAATATAAACTTGAAGTACTGTTTTGGTATCGATCTAAACGAATACAACAGAATGCTTGAAGCACAAAATTTTAAATGTGCTATTTGTGAAAAAACTAAGAATGAAAATGTAGGCCAATATGGTAAACAACTTAACTTCAGTGTAGACCATGACCATGTTACTTTAAGAGTGCGCGGATTATTATGCACCAAGTGTAATAGTGTTCTTGGCTTGGCAAATGATTCAATTAAAATTTTGGAGCGGAGCATTACATACCTTAAAAATGCGTTGTAATTATTGTCACGCGCGGATATTAAAATCTTCGCTTACCCAGAGTGAGTTTTTTTTGCGGCGGCTTATCATTAATAAATCAAACGGTGAATTATTTATTCGTTGCCACGAATGTAATAAACCAGCTAAAGCCAATGCTGAATTAGTGAAGTCACTAAAATCGGCAGTGTTGCTAATCGCAGATTTGGAGAAGTAAATGGCTACAATTACTAATATCTCAGTCGTAACTGACCAGCAGTTTTATTCTAGATACGATTCCAGTTACAACATTGTTACAGCTACGATTACGTTTTCACCTTCGCCTACTACAGACGTTCTTACTATTCAGTGGCAACGTAATTCACTAGCCGCTGGTGGGCAGACGCAGCCACAATCACAACCATCTCCCGGTCCTACAATATCTGCGCCTATCCCACTTGGCCCGGCACAAACTATTACATTAACTGGTGGTACATCTCCGGTAACTACTAGTTTAAATCTTACCACAGTAGCTGATTCTGATGGTTACATGCTTGCTAAATGCAGCAACGTACTGAATGATTACTCAATTGTTGTAACAACTTCCACAAGTATCAAAGCAACAGCTACATTCACCGTGTTACCAGTTGTGCCAGCAGAAATGCATTCTCGTTGGTTCTATGGCTTGCCACTTATCGCATTTGAAAGCTTAACAGCTACCGTGCAACCAACCAATACCACAGGTATTTCAATCACAGGTGTTGGCTTTAATTCTGGCCGGGGCGCGTATGCGTTGACTTACAACAACAGCACACATCAAATAACCTTCGGTAATGGTTCACCCATAACCATCTCACCAAGCACAACTAGCATGGTAATATATGATCTAAGTAATAACAATGTTACCATTAGTGTAAACTATAGTGCCTTGCCAAGTAGCTCTACCACTGATACCGTCTTTATCGACTACAAGACGTTGCAGGATATAGATATTGCGCGCTCGCTGATTCAATCTTACAAAGAAACCGAGCGTGGTATGATGACGCGGGTAGAACCAACGCACATAGTGTCAAGAGGAATCTTGAACTATGATTTTGGTATCCCTAACTTGCCTGACCCTAATGTTTCAGCTACATCTCTTGGCGCTAGCGGTGGTACATGGGCACCCACCTACTATGATGAAATTGCAGATGGTGTTTCATTCTTTAAACAAAGTTCGAGCAATCAATGGATTAACATTGAAGCGCCTTTTACCAACATACTTGAAGTTTATCAGTTAGCTGGATTTTTCAACAAACAACAGACCGTTAACATACCACAATCATGGATTAGCTTTACAAGTAGACCCGGTATCATACAACTTGTACCAACAAACTATGCAATCCTAAACTGGATTCTAGCTCAAGCAAGTTTTTATTTCTTTTTTCTGGCTTCAGATTATATTCCACAATTCTGGCATTTTGATATTTTGGTTGGCTTACGTGAAGGCATTCCGCAAGAAATGCGCGACTACATTGCAGCCCGAAGCGCAATTGAATTGCTTGGGCAGATAATTTTGGCGCGATTTCCTCTTGGCGCTACTAGTTATACAATCTCGCGTGATGGTGTAGCCGAAAGTCGAAGCATTACTCCACTGTTCTATATGCAAGCTATCCAAGGATTAGAGCGCCAAATTGGCAGAATTCCGGGCACCACAGATAAAGCGTTAATAACATTACGACAAACATACAATGGTATGTGGGTTCGTAGCCTTTAGTTATATGGAATTATTTAACATATACACCCTAGTTGACCCGCGTGATCCTGAGAATGTTAGATATGTTGGGAAGACAAAAGCGGAACGAATTAAGAAACGATTAATTGAACATTGTTACGCAAAAAATTTAAAAACTAACACGCATCACAACTATTGGATAAAAACTTTACTTAAAAGTGGATTTAAACCAACCATGAACATAATCGCTTCTTGTAAGTCTGAAGACGCAATTAATATAACGGAAACCCAAGCAATCAAACAATATCGTTCTTGGGGATACAACCTAGTCAATGCTACAGATGGCGGAGAAGGTAGTGTAGGGTACAGGCCAAACAAAAAAACAAGGGTAAAAATATCTGCCAGCTTAATAGGCAACACACGTACTTTAGGTCACAAATTAAGTGAGGAACACAAAGCTAAAATATCTGCTGGAAATAAAGGTAAATACGTAAAAAGTCCTTCGATTGAAACACGGCATAAAATTGCTGCTGCGTTGTGTGGACGAAAGCATACACCCGAAACACGCGCCAAAATGTCTGCTACGCACAAGAAGATAATATTTACACCGGAGCATAGAGCTAATTTATCTGTAGCAATAACAAAATATTATGCAAATAAAAAATTGGGACTAGAATAATGTCATTTGAACAAGGTGTCCCTTTTTCTATACCAGACCACAATGCTTTTGTGGCATTTCACGGCCAAACGTTAAACTATTACAGTGAAGCGGTTTGTCCATGCCAATTTAGCCCATATTCTACAGACCCAAATCGACCGCTGTTAAATTGCCAAGTATGCCAAGGGGGCGGGCATGTATACACAGGGCCAACAACTATCATTGGTTTGGTAACAAGTATTCGCAATCAACAAGAACTAATTGATATCGGTGTAGCTGCGCCGGGTGATTTCATTCTAGGTATGCCACCTACATCTTCTGTGTATCTTAAGGATTTCGATATTGTACAAATACCAGAAATGCCGCTTGGTTTTTATGGCCAAGTAATAGTTCGTGGCGCGGGCGCGACTGACACCTTAGCTTACACTCCAAGTGTTATATCTCGCGTGTTTTCTGGCAACCCCGCTACAGGAGCAACTACCAATTATACACAAGGAACTGATTTTACTGTTAGCGGAAAGATCATAACTTGGGTAAGCGGCCACGGCCCAAATCCAACGAGCACGTATTCTATAAGTTATAATTGCGTATATGATTGGGTGTTATTTGTAAGCGCAATGGAACGATTTGATGGTTCTAGTACCAATCTAGGACAACGAGCAATCTTACGTAAACGAGACGTTGTGTTCCCGCCAACGGTAGCTTAAAAATGGACGAAATCACTCTTGAAATAAGTCTTGAAGATATCGAAGATATTGATGAAGCCGAGCTATACAAAATCCTATCTGAAGCTGTAGAAGAATCATTGGAAGTAGCACGCGATGCTTTAGCCGCATCTGTACGCGACGCTAACTTGGCAGATTATATACAAAGTAGACCTGTAATTCTCACAGACCCATTTCACGGTATGATCATAATAGATGATGCACGTGCAGAAACAATGCTTGCTGCGCAAGAATACGGAAGCCCCGCATGGGATATGAAGCCATACCTATTAAATTCGCCAAAAGCCAAATTAAGTAAAACAGGTACACCTTATATTATCGTGCCATTTCATAGCCGATATGGATACAATCCTTTAAATCCTTCTGCTTCTAAATTCAATTATGCTTATAACCAAGCCGGGGTTAACAAGTCTTTTAAGACCGTTACGCCTAATAGCTCTGGGTGGATATATCCGGCTAGACCAGCCGATCCTGTCTTCGAGAATGCCAAACAAGAAGGGCATGACCACCTATTGGATAGTATTGAAAATATATTAGAATAGGTACTTGACTTTCTAAAATCTATGCTATAATAGATAATAGAACTATATCTATTAACAGTGTGGCTAATTTCGGACGAGAGCCGTTCTCTCACAGTGTGGCCAGAAAGTTAAGCGCGTTTAGCGCAAATTTACTTTCTGGCCTTTTTATTGCCAATGACAAAAATCTATACTCTCACAGACCCGCGTACCCCAGAAGATATAAGGTATGTGGGTAAGACAGTTCAACCATTGTCTAAAAGACTGGCTAAACATTTAACGGATTTCAAATTCAAAAGTCATCGGGCTAATTGGATTAAGAGTTTATTGATTGCGGGGATTAAACCAGAGATTAAAGAATTTGCTGTTGTAGTTGATGACTCTAAAGCAGCCAAAATTGAAATTCAATGGATAAAATTCTTTCGTGAAAACGGCCACAATCTTGTAAATAGCACAGATGGTGGAGAAGGATGTTTAGGGCGTAAATTTTCTCAAACAGCAATAACAAAAATGTCCTTGGCAGCCAAAGGCAATAAACGAAGATTAGGAATGAAAAATTCTGTTTGGCATAATGAACAAATATCTCTAGCCAATAAAGGTAGAAAATTTTCAGCCGAACACATAACAAATTTATCTAAAGCACAGCAAGCTAGATATTTAAAAGAGAGGACCATTTAAAAGTATGGCTTATAAGGCACAAGTAGAACGCTTGAACGAATGGGGCGCAAATTCTAATACTACTAAACAGTTAGGCAAACTTGGCCCAACTAACAACACCGGGAATTTCGGGACAATTTTGGACATGATTATAACCGCATTGAATGGTGGTTTTAGTTATGTCACATCCGCTTCCGCCACTAATGGTGTACTTCCGAGTGCTACTGCTTCTACATATGGCGCGCCGTTTGTAGTGTCACCAACTGCGGCAAATTCAACCGCAGTAAATGCTTCCACATTTCAAACTGCAAGCGTGTCCGCGCTAAAACTATCAGAAATTACTTTTGCAATCACTTGCGCCACAGAAACAATTACTGCGCAAGTAACTGTAACTTATAACGATGGTACTACTGCGGCAATCGCAACAAAAACTACTACATCAAGCACTACACTTACGTATGCAACAGCAGATTTAGTCGCGCTCTATGCAAATGGCAAGTATATTTCCAGCGTAGCGTGCGCAATTAAATCATCTATTAGTTCGTCAACTGCAACAGCAACCGTTACGGTATATGGTGATTCTACAATTGCCTCTGTGCAAATTCCAGCATTGGTCTAATAACTCCTAGGAGAAAAATATAAAATGTCAACTATCGCAGTAAATGATAATCCTTATGGAATGAAATCTGGTGGGTCCGTCTTTATTTACGGGCAAGCCGCAATTTCAGAAGGTATGGGTCCGGTCCAAACTGCCGGAACTGGCGGAACTATCGCTATTGATTGGTCTACCGGAAATCTACAAGAAATTCTT
>Ga0070735_10001345_pt1 | contig 23938 bp, 16 predicted proteins | sample Coa_R1_FD_66443 | JGI IMG/M metagenome (GOLD analysis project Ga0070735, IMG submission 66443) | Surface soil microbial communities from Centralia Pennsylvania, which are recovering from an underground coalmine fire - Coalmine... | ecosystem: Environmental > Terrestrial > Soil > Unclassified ...
GGGAAAAATCGCCTACGCGCACAGTGATTCCTTTTCGCAGTGCGACGAACGCAGGCTCATCGGTTAAATCATCGCCCACATAAATAGGGAGAAATGGACCGCGGAGACTCCGCGTGAATTCGCGCATCGCTACGCCTTTGCCCCGGACCTGTCGAGGCACGATTTCACTCGCGTGATTGCTCTGAATTATTCCGAAATCAGGGCCCATGCGCGCCACTAGTCTGCGAACCCAGGCTCGCACCCGCCGCTGAGTCTGGGACGGTAATCCACGAAAGTGCACTGCATAACTGATGCCTTTATTTTCAATGAGGATGCCGGGAAACGTTTCCGGCAGTGGCGCCAGCGCAGTGCGCAAACCGCGTATCGTCGCCTTTATGCTGGAAGACAGGGCCGTCCTTCCTGGCTTTTCCCAGCCAAAGAGTCCCAGAAGTTTGACGGCGGGCATTTGAAAATGCTCGCGAAGGGCTACGTTCCTGCGGCCACTCACAATGGCCATGTGAACACCGCGATGGCGGCTGAGTCGCATTAGTATTTGCCGGCATTCTGTGCCCAATTTCACGTCTTCTGGGCGATCGTAATATCCCACCAGCGTTCCGTCGAAATCCAAGAAAATCCAGATGCTCTTTGCTGCATTGATCTGCCCGGAAATTTGCTCCCAACAATCTGCGCCGCATTCCAAAGGATTCGGAACGCCGGATTGACTTTGAAACACGGCGATCGGTGCTGACCGCCTGCGGTCCGCTTCATGAGCCTCGACTTGCAATGGAGTTTCCTGTTCCAGGAGGTTTGATTGACTACGCATCGTTAGCGAGTTTCTGCCATTTCCGGAGAGTCAAGACGGATTTCGGCCAGCTCTGAAATCAATTCCGCGGCCCAGCGATAAACGTTGTGCTCGCGTACGACCCGGCGCATTCGTTTCATGCGCGCCTGTCTTTCCTCCGCGGGCATTTCCAAAGCCTTGCGAATCATTTCCGCAACTTGATTGATGTCGTAAGGATTGACTAGAAGCGCATCGTGCAGCTCGCGACTGGCCCCGGTGAACTGGCTGAGAATCAGCACGCCATCTTCATCGGCTCGCGAAATCACGAACTCTTTCGCCACGAGATTCATGCCGTCATGCAGCGAGGTGACCAGGCAAAAATCCGCCGCGCGATAGTAGGGCTCAATTTCCTGATGGCTGTGGTGGCGGCTCAAAAGCACGATGGGCTTCCATCGTTCCGATTGCAGGCGCCGGTTAATGCGGTCGGCCTCGGCTGCTACCTCGGCCACAAAATCCTGATAGCGCTTGATACTCGTGCGGCTGGGAGCGCCGAATTGGACAAACGTGAATTGCTCTTTGTAGTGCGGGAACTTGTCCAGAAAAGCTTCGATTCCTCGGAACCGTTCCAGGATACCTTTTGTGTAATCGATGCGATCGACTCCGACCCCGAGAAACAGAGTTTCCGCGCCCAATTGTGCCAGAATGTCGGAGCGGTTCTGCTCCGCGGAAATCCCCAAATCGATTTCCTCCGTCGCTTCCGGCAAAGCCACACTAATCGGATGGGGGCGAACCAAGGTAATGTGGTCATTCCTGTTCACGGTGAAGCGGTCCCATTCGATGCGAGACTCCAGAGATTGATCCACTGACTCCAGGAAATTATTGCAGTGCGCCTGTATGTGGAAGCTGACCAGGTCCGCGCCGAGCAATCCATCCAGAAGTTCCCGCCCCCAGGGACAAATGCCGAAGGCTTCCGCGTTAGGCCAGGGGATGTGCCAGAAAATTGCGACACGCGCATCCGGACGCTTCGATTTGATGAGCCTCGGCAGCAAAGCGAAATGGTAATCCTGGATCAGCACGAAAGGTTTTTCAGCGGCGTCAATTTCATCCAGCACAGCCTGCGCAAATTTCTCATTCACGCGCCGATAGTGTTCCCAATCCTCGGCCCGAAAAACCGGGCGTGTGTGTGCGATGTGGCAAAGCGGCCAGATTCCTTCGTTGGCGAAGCCCAGGTAGTATCCCTGTTCCTCTTCCTTGGTGAGCCAGATCCGGCGCAGCGTGTAATGAGGATGATCGGGAGGAACGCGCAATCTGTCGTTGGCATCGACCATTTCGCGGTCGGCATCCGCGGCGCCGTGGGCGATCCACGTGCCATCGCAGGCGTACAAGATCGGTTCCAAGGCCGTCACCAGGCCGCTGGCCGGGACGCGAACCTCAATTCCGCTGTTGCCATGCACATGTTCGTACGGCTCGCGATTAGACACCACAAAAAGCGAGCTGCCGCGCAGGCGCTTGTGAATGCTGGCGCGCAATCGCTCCGCCGTCCATAAAGAGTCGCCCGCGTCGCGCAATTGCGCCTCGGTTTTGGCCGCCGCGCGTGCTTCCGCCAATTTCTGAGCCAGGCTGGCCGCTTCCGTCGAGAGCGGCCCCAGAAAACTTTCCGAAGTTCTGTAGGGAAAGGGCACAAATTTGCCGTGCCGGAGATCTCTCATCCATTGCGCAACCTTCGCGATGGGACCAACGATCGTCCAGCGGATCACAAAGAAAGTAATCAACATAATCAAGACGACTTGAGCAATAACGTGCCAAATGGCGTCTCGCCAGATTCGTGTGCTCTGTGCTTCTATGAACGTAGCATCATGGAAAAGAGCGAGTACGCCAGCTACCTGCCCGTCTCGGTGCAACGGCAGGGCGTAGACGTACATTGGCGCTCCACCGACTCTTTCATAGCCCCCCACTGGCCCGTTGGCTTGTTCGCTCTTGGCAAACTCCGGGGGTGGAGTTTCCGCGTCGGCATCAAGTTTGGAACTGACAGCCATCGGCTTCCCGTTGGCGTCATAAATAGCAACACCCACCAGGTGCTCGCGATTGCCAAATCGCTCGACGAGTCTCCGCAGCTGGGTTGTCGAACCCTTTTGTACAACGGGCTCCACGGTCTCCTGTAGGCTTTCGGCGAGAATTTCAGAGCGTCTTTCGAGGTCAGCCCGCAAACCTTGCTTTTCTGATCGAACTTGGTTCCGAGCCACGATAAACGTCACGATCGTAATAGCTATGGCCAATATCGGAATCAAACGCAGGCTGAGCTTCATCGATGGTTTCCCCCAGGCGCGGAAGAGGGTACAAATGTATTACAAAGAGCATTTAACCACACGCTTTCAGGGTAAACTTCGAGGTGTGGCTGGTGAGCTACTAGGAAGCAACCGTTGTGCCATCTGAAATTACAAATATGTCTTGCGATTGCTTATGCTTACATTCGGCAAGAGCGAAACCACAGTGAAAACTTTGCACCATTAGCGTCAAATCTCCTCCACGGATCAATGTATTGACAGGATTTCGTTATAATTTTCTCGACCGGTCGGCTCTGAACGGTGCTTCTTTTAGGATTCTGGTGGACTTATTTGCGGGAACTTTGGTCTACTGGCTCAGGGATCGTCACGCCGGTTTTTCCAGGCTCGCCCGATCCCATTTCGCGAGTTCCGCCCCCGCCTCATACGTGCTTTGGCAAAATTCGAGCAACGCTTCCCGTGACGACGCAGCTTCCCGCACATCGTCATACATCAGTAAGAACTCGTTCATCTGCTTGTTATAAAAGGCTTTTGCGGGTTGGACCGGACGCTCCCCGAATCCCGAAGGCTCCGGCGCGGCGTACGCATAAAATGCGGCGCCCTTTACGTCTCCGCCGCCGGGCCAAAACCCTACGCTGATGACTTCGTGCGAATACGCCTCCCGTGTGATCCTGTCCGCGCCGGGACGCTCGGGAGCGGGTCTGCCTGAAAAGCGCGTCACTGCCAGATCGAAGCTACCCCAAAAAAAGTGCACGGGGCTGGCCTTTCCCAGAAATTTGGCCCGAAATTGCTTGAAGATCGAGTCAGCTGTCACGAGGATGCGCCAAAAGCGATGGGCGTATTCAGAATCGTATGACGCGTGGGTGCGGTCCAGATCGAATCTAACGGGGTTTGGAACCTCAACTGGCATTCTCCAAATCTTGACGTTTATCCCCAGAGATTGGAGCATCTGCATGAAATCCGCGTAAAAATCGGCAACCGTGCGTGGGACAAGCGGCAAACTCCTGATTTCACCGCCATTTGTGATGACGTCGAGCTTATGGTCGATGAAATCGAAGTGGACCTCGAATATCCCTTTCTCATAAGGAATGGGGGACGTCGTTAGGCCTCGCCCGCTTACGTAGAAAGGCACTTCCCACCAGTGGTTAACCCGGGGACTCAGCGCCAGACGCACTTTTCCTACAACTTGGGACCACATGTGGAGCGTCGCATAGGTGTCGGCCCACTCTGACAGCGGAAGAGCAGGCCAGAATTCTGGCTGGTCGATGGTGTTCCCCCCTTTGATCGCGACCATTCCCGTTTCCCTCCTCGATCGGGCTTGGGCATCAACATTGATTTTTGTATCACAGGCGGCAATGAGAAAGGTAGCACCCGGCTTCAGCCTGTGTGATCTTCACTCGTTGCCGCAGAAGTCAAAACCACACAGGCTGAAGCCTGTGCTACGCATGCCGCCAGTATCGGGAAAAAGGAATTCTTGATAGACAGGAAGATTTCCAAATTCCCTTTATGATTGCAAACGCTTTAGGCCGCTAACGAACGGATTCCCTCGCTCGTAAAAACGGTAGAGTTGATGCACCTCACGGGTGATACCGATTCGTATACTGACCCCGATTTCGCCTGCACGTTTCAAAGCAGCGCCCAGCCACAGCGCGCCCTCGCCACATAGGTCGACTCCATCAAATCGTTTGTCGACATCCATTGCCTTCGCGAGTCGGCCGGGGCCACGTGTAAGGTCCGCTAGTAGCTGCGTTCCGCGATGCTGCTCCATGAGCGAAATTCCTTCCAGTGGTTCTAGCGCGCGAAGCAGGACTCCCGCGCCAACCGTGGCCTTCTCGCTCGAGACATTCACCATAAAACAGGAGCCGTACGTGAAATACACGTAGCATCGCCCGCGTTCCAGAAATAGCGAGCGTCTGCTGGGAGTCTTACCGCCGAACGCGTGTCCCGCCGCATCACCGACCGGATAGGCCTCGGTCTCCACGATTCGTCCACTCATCCGCCCGTCCGGTGAATCGTGGACCAACGTCTTTCCAATAAGGTAGCGAGCAAGTTTGAGTGTATTTGCGGGCAATTCAGATCGGCGCAGGCGCCGGATCTCCAGAGGAGCTTGCGACTGGGGTCGGCGCATAAACATTCAGTTGACCGGCTTTACGTTTTCCATCAGCGCGAAAAATCCTTCGGTCAATGTCGGATGAATGTAAACGGCGCCCTTCAGGAGCGTGTATGGCAGGTTTCCAAGCATCAGCGTGTAAAGCACATGAACTATTTCGCCGCCCTCGACTGCGAGGGTTGCCGCGCCCAGTACGCGGTCATTCGTCGCGTCGACAATTATTTTCATGAGCCCCGCGGTCTCGTCACGCTCGATGGCGCGAGCAACGTGCGTCATCGGAACTTTTCCGATTTTCAGCTGATAGCCTTTTGAGCGAGCTTCCTTCTCGGTCATACCAACGCGGCCCAATTGAGGATCGGTGAAAATGCTATATGACACGATTCGATTCTCAATCGTGAGGTTTTTACCTTGCGTAAGATTTGCGTCCACAATTTGAAAATCGTTGTACGAAATGTGCGTGAAGGCCGGCCCACCTTTCACGTCCCCGAGCGCCCAGACGCCGGGAACATTCGTCTCGAGGCGACTGTTTATTTTAATAAATCCGGCCGAATCCGTTTCGATTCCTGCCTTGTCCAAGCCGAGGTCGTCGGTATTCGGCTGCCGTCCTACCGCAACCAATAAATGCGATCCGCTGGCAACGGCTGGATTCGTGGGCCGGTCCACGGAAACTACAATCGCGCCGCCATCCTGCTCCACGCGAGTTGCCCGGGCGTTCAAAAGGAACCTGATGTCTTCATCTTCAAGCGCCCTCTGAAGTTCCGCCGCAACTTCAGGATCCTCACGCGGAACGATTTGCTCTCCCGTGTGAATTACGGTCACGCTACTTCCGAATCGCGCGAACATTTGAGCGAACTCGAGGCCAATGTATCCCCCGCCCAAAACAATCAAATGTTCGGGAACCACGGTCAAATCCATAATATTCTCGTTCGTCAAATACGGCACCCGAGCCAATCCTGGAATGTGGGGAACGCGCGGGCGGCCACCGGTATTAATGAAGATTTTTTCGGACTCCAGGAGAGTTTGTCCCACTTGAACCTCGTGGGCGGCTACAAATCGGGCATGGCCGCTGTAGAAATGCAGATTGGGACGCTGCTTCATCTGCTTTTCTTTTCCGCCACGAAAACTGTGAACAACTTTATTCTTCTGGTCGACAATCGCTTGCAGGTCGGCGCTTACGTTCGCTGCGCGAACGCCCCAACGCTTCGCGTTTCGCGCGTAGTGGGCCACTTGCGCGCGATGGACCATGGTCTTTGTGGGTGAGCATCCAGTATTGATGCAGGTGCCGCCGAGATATTTTTTTTCGATCAGCGCAACCTGCCATCCAATATCCGCGAGACGAAATGAAAGAGGAATTCCGGCCTGCCCCGAACCAATCACTATCGCGTCGTACTTCATACACGAAGTCCTCGCTACTTCTGCCACTAAGACAATTCTAACAGGATGGAGTGCTACTCAATCACCAACAAAAGATCTTTGGCCTCGACCTTATCTCCGACGCTCACAAGCTTCTTTGTCACTTTGCCGTCCACGGGGGCGTAAACCGTCGATTGCATTTTCATGGCTTCCAGAATGAGCAGCCTGTCACCCTTCGTCACTTGTTGCCCTAGTTCGACCACGATGCTTGAAATCGCCCCCGGTATGGGCGCGCCCACTTGTCCAGGCGCGCTGGGATCAGCTTTGGGCCGCGTTTGCACCGTCGCGAGCAAAGAATTGTCGCGAATAGTCACTTCGCGCGGCTGCCCGTTCAACTCAAAAAAGATCGTACGCGTTCCGTCGGGATGCGCATCGCTCACCGTCAACAGCTTTACGACGAGCGTTTTGCCAGGCTCGAGTTCCACGGCAATTTCGCGGCCTTGCTGCAATCTGTAAAAAAATTCCGGCGTGGGCAAAACTTCCAGGTTTCCGTAGGAAGCTCGCGCCTTGGCGAATTTCACAAACACATCGGGGTACATCAAATAGCTCATCAGATCGGCGTGGGAGGTCTTCTGTTCCGTTTTTTCTTCCACAATGGCCACAGTCCGCTTGAAATCCACGGGAGCGAGATGATCCGCCGGCCTTCCGGGCACCGGCGTTCCGCCGCGCAGGATTACCGATTGAAGCTTCTTCGGCCATCCGCCTTCCGGCTCGCCGAGAGCTCCCGCGAACATTTCCACAACGGAATTCGGCAACGTCAGGTTGTGGTCCGGCCCCAATCGCTCGAGGTCCTTCACTTTCATATCGTGGCTGACGAGAAAAATCGCCATGTCGCCCACAACTTTGCTGGAAGGAGTCACTTTGACGATATCGCCGAAAGCGAAATTCACTTCGGCATACGTGCGAGCGATTTCCTGCCAGCGCGCACCCAGGCCCATCGATTCCGCCTGCTCCCGCAAGTTGGTGTACTGCCCGCCGGGCATTTCATGGATATAAACTTCCGCAGTTCCAGCCGGCGGCGCATTGTCGAACGGACGATACCAGGTGCGAACCGTCTCCCAATAATCAGCATAGGTATTCAAGGCATCGAGATCGATCCCGGTGTCCCGCTTGGAATGGCGCAACGCCGCGACGATGGAATTCAGATTCGGCTGACTCGTCGTTCCGCTCATCGAAGCGACCGCCGCATCGGCCGCGTGCACGCCCGCTTCCGCCGCTTTCAAAATTGAAGCTGCATTAATTCCGCTGGTGTCATGCGTGTGAAAATGTATTGGAAGGCCAATTTCTTGTCGCAGTGCGGTAAACAAACGCTCGGCAGCATATGGTTTGCACAATCCGCCCATGTCCTTGATACACAGGATATGTGCGCCCATCTTGTCGAGTTCTTTGGCCAGGCGGATGTAATAGTTCAGCGAGTATTTTTCCCGCTTGGGATCGAGCAAATCGCCTGTGTAGCAGATGGCGGCTTCGCAAACCTTGTTCGTTTTGCGCACGAATTCGATGGGAGCCTTCATGTTCGGCATCCAGTTCAGCGAATCGAATACGCGGAAAATATCGATGCCCTGCGCCGCCGCTTCCACAATAAACGCTTCCACGACGTTATCGGGATAGGCGGAATAACCGACGCCGTTCGAGGCCCTCAATAGCATCTGAAAACAAATGTTCGGAATCGCTTCACGCAGAGTGCTCAGACGCAGCCACGGATCCTCCAGCAAAAAGCGCATCGCTACATCGAATGTGGCTCCGCCCCACATTTCCAAACTGTAGAGGTTGTTCAGCTTGTGCGACACGAAATTGGCAATCGTTGTCATGTCGTAGGTGCGGACGCGCGTGGCCATCAGCGACTGGTGCGCGTCGCGGAAAGTCGTGTCGGTCATCAGCAGCCGCTTTTGCGACCTGGTCCACTCCGCGAATTTTTCCGGGCCAAGTCGGTCAAGCACTTGCCGCGTTCCATCAGGCGGGACGCTCGGTATGTGTTCGGGCACCGGGGCCGAGCGGAATGTCTGCGGCCTCGGTTTGCCCGCCACTTCCGGATTCCCGTTCACGATGACTTCACCGAGATAACTCAGCAGTTTTGTCGCCCGATCTTTCAGAGGAGCGAACTGAAACAATTCAGGTGTTTCCGCAAGAAATGAGGTAGTCACTCCGCCAGCTTGAAAACGCTCGTGGTTCACGACGTTTGTCAGGAACGGAATGTTTGTTTTTACTCCTCGGATGCGGAACTCGTGCAGAGAGCGGTCCATTCTTCGACACGCCTGCGGAAATTCTCGCCCCCATGCCGTCACTTTCACGAGTAGCGAATCGTAGTACGGCGTAATCACCGCGCCGCCATAAGCGGAAGCTCCATCAAGGCGAATGCCGAACCCGGCCGGCGACCGATAGGTTTGAATCTTGCCGTAGTCCGGAACGAATCCGTTCGCGGGATCTTCCGTGGTCACGCGGCATTGCAGCGCGTAGCCGTGCAGCGAAATTTCCTTCTGACGCGGCAGATTCATCTCGGGGCCATGCAGTTCGAGGCCTTGCGCGATTTGAATCTGCGCCTGCACGATGTCGATTCCCGTCACCATTTCGGTGACCGTGTGTTCCACCTGCACGCGCGGATTTACTTCGATGAAGTAGTACGCGCCTGTATCGGCGTCGACCAGGAACTCGACGGTCGCCGCGCTGTAATATTTCGCCTCCCGCGCTAACGCAACCGCGGCATTTGCCAAACCTTCGCGGATTTCTGGGTCGAGATTTACCGCGGGCGCGACTTCCACAACTTTCTGATTTCTTCGCTGCACAGAGCAGTCGCGCTCGTGCAGATGCAGCACGTTGCTATGCTGGTCGGCCAGAATCTGTACTTCAATGTGTCGCGCGCGGCGAATAAAGCGCTCGAGAAACACAGCATCGTTGCCGAACGACGCTCCCGCTTCCGCGCGCGCTTCCTGAAGCGCCGATTGCAACGATTGCGGATCGAGCGCCACGCGCATGCCGCGCCCGCCGCCTCCGAATGCCGCTTTCACCATCAGCGGATAACCGATTTTTTCCGCGATAGTTTTCGCGTCATCTTTCTGCGTCACTGGCTCCGGTGTTCCGGGCACAACGGGCAGGCCCGCTTTCTGCGCGAGTTTGCGTGCCGCGGTTTTGTCCCCCAGCAGATCAAGCAAATCCGCACTCGGCCCGATGAATGTGATGCCCGCCGCTGCACACGCCCGCGGCAGCGCAGGATTTTCGGAGAGAAAGCCGTAGCCCGGATGGATGGCGTCTACATCATGTTCCTTGGCGAGCGCCACAATGCCTTCGACGTCAAGGTAAGCTTGGACGGGTCCTTTGCCTTCTCCGATCAGATATGCCTCATCGGCTTTGAAGCGATGAAGGCTCAAGTGATCTTCTTGAGAGAAGACTGCGACGGTGCGGAGTTTAAGTTCGTTCGCGGCGCGCAATATGCGGATGGCGATTTCGCCGCGGTTCAAGGCGAGAAGTTTTCTCATCGGCAATAGAGTCCCGGAACTTTTTCCGGCTCCATTCTACAGGATGGTCTTCGCGAGCGTCATGCGCCAGAAGGATCACACTCTCAGGCGCACGCAGTGGATTCGGCCGCAAACACTGCGGCGCAATCAAGGTCCGCAACAATGCGGCCCTACATCATGGTAGGAAGTTTCTTGAAGCTGGCAAGGATAGCACAATACTCCAAGGACGGTTTCGTAGCGCCGACATCTTGCCGGCGATTTTGCTATCCGGCCGATGTTTCACGAAAACCGCCGGCAAGATGCCGGCGCTACAAAGTCTGGATTCCTCGCTTCAATCGAGGTGCATCAGGGACGCCCGAACGCATAGCCAATCGCCACGCTATAGGCAGGCACCCAATTGCTGCCAAACTGGAAAAAATTCCTCACGTAACGAACATCGACCTGCGGCCGCACAAAAATGCCGCCCTTTACGAAAATGTTCACGCCGGCGCCCAGATGCGTCTGGAAATGCCGTGAACTTGCGACTTGGGAGTTGGATGAGCAGGCGAACGCGTTGCACTGCTGAGGATAATAAAAACTCAAACTGGCGCCGCCAATTCCGGCCTGGAATTCAGGCACTACCTTCGCGTTGGGAAGAGGCTTCCAAATCGCATTGAAGTCGTAAAACTTTGGCCGGTAATTCAGTCCTGCGTAACCACCCTGCGAAAATCGCGCGTAATATTCCGCGCCAAAACCAATCGTCGGCTTGAACATAAAGCTGCCGCCGAATCCGCCAAAAAAACCAGTCATTTTCGGAGTTGGATACAAGTTGCCATCGCCAAAAGTATCGATAAGCTGGTTGCTGGATTTATCCGTGGCGGTTCCCATATTAAAATAAACATCGCCACCTTGCGCGCTAGCCGTTTTTACCGTACCAAAAACCAGAACAACGAACAGCAGGAGCATGAACATTTTCAAGTTGGACACGAGCTTCCTCCCTCTCAATGCGCTGAGTGGGATGAGAGTTGCAGTTTGGCGGTTGCCTAGAAACCATCAGAAATGGCTAACCATTGAGTAAAACTTGTTTCGTAGCATAGCCTTCAGACTGTGCGATTTTGACTTCTGCGGCATCCAGAGAAAACCACACAGGCTGAAGCCTGTGCTACTGAGGCGTGATCCCGCCAAAACGCTCGGGGACAAAGAAGTCCGAGGATTGCGTGCCCAATAGCTCGGATGTACAGTAGCGATCAGTTGAACGCCAAAAAATGCAAGTTCCCGTTTTTGCCGAGGAGGTATTGTGAACCTAAATCGATTGCGCGCCCGATTACTAGTAGCCGTCGTCCTACTGATTGCCATCTCCGGGCGAAAGGCGCATGGACAAACCGATCCCAATGCCCTGCCCAATCCCTATCTCACGATGGATAATTGGGCAAAGATGCCGGAAGGTAGAATTTGGGGGCAAACATCACAGTTAAGTCTGGATCGCGATGGCAACGTGTGGGTGGCTGAGCGATGCGGCGGAAATTCCTGCCTGGGCAAGACCGATGCGCCAATCCTCCAATTCGATCACTCCGGAAAACTTGTGAAGAGCTTCGGCGCGGGGATGCTCGTGGTTCCTCACGGCATCCTCGTTGATAGAGACGGAAATATTTGGGTCACGGATTCCCAGGGTGGCGAGGGAAAGGGTCACCAGATCTTCAAATTCAGTGCGGATGGAAAAGTGTTGATGACTCTGGGCAAGGCGGGTGTCGCAGGCGATGGCCCGGACACGTTCAATCGGCCATCCGCTGTGGCGATTGCTTCAAACGGCGACATTTTCGTTGGCGACGGCCATGGCGGGGACTCGAACGCGCGAATCGTTAAATTCACGAAAGAGGGGAAGTTCATCAAGACCTGGGGAAAGAGGGGTACTGCTCCGGGTGAGTTCTCAACGCCCCATTCGCTGGCATTCGATTCCCAAGGACGGTTGTTTGTGGCCGACCGCGAAAATCGCCGCATTCAAATTTTCAATCAGGATGGAGAATTCCTCGATCAGTGGAAACAATTTGGGATGGCCAGCGGAATTTTTATCGACAAGAATGACGTCATGTACGTGGCCGATAACGAGTCAAACAGCATACGAAATCCCGGCTTCAAGCGTGGTATTCGAGTGGGAAGCGCGAAAGATGGCTCGTTGACAGCGTTCATTCCCGATCCGGAACCCGACCCCGACCATACGGATTCCGGCGCAGCCGAAGGCGTGGGAGCGGACGCCAGCGGCACGATTTACGGCTCGGAAGTAGTCCAGAAGAAAGTAGTGAAATACGTCAGGAAGTGATCACAAAACCGAAGGATTGGGGTAGGACAGACACTCTTGAGTGGGGTGAACCCCTCAGCTGAGACAATTTGGAACTAGCACACTTGCCGTTCGCTGGATTTTGCTTGCTATCAGACGTTCTTATTTTATCTGCCAGCATCGCTGGCGCAGGCGGAAACCGATTGTGTGCTAGCTCATCGGACTGATAGATCTCCTTATGCCTCAAAAACTCACCGTAGATCCGGCAGCGATTTTCGCTGGCAGTTGCCATCAGTCCCGCGATGTCGCATCCGCTGGGCGGTTCCTTCACATAACTATTCGCTGCAAAGTGTGTTAGTTCTGTTTGTCTCAAAATAGGGGTTCACTCCATGAGTCTGTGTGAGAACTGCCAAGCCTGAACTTCAGCGGCTAAGCCGAACTAATTTTACAGCGTAATGTCGTGGCTAAAGCCACGACCCACAAGTATTCCGTACTTGCCAGACAAACTCACTCTTGCCTGTCCCCTGTACTTTCTAAGCTTACACTGACCGCTGGTCGGATCGTTGCCACGATGCCCTCGCAACAAACCGGACAGGCAAGAGTGCCTGTCCTACTATTTGGCCGGCGGCGGAGTAAACAAAGATTCATGGTAGACGGTAATCATCCACTGGCCATTTTGCTTGGTCATCACCCAGTCGAGAAGCCCCTTGCGTGGAGGAGCGTCTAAGCCGTCAGGCGTTTTCGCCCCAGTCATTTGCCAGTCGATATCGACTTCAGCGATGGTCGGAGTTATAAATCGAATGCTCTTCACCACATCGGCTCGGTGCGCGTTCTTCAGGAAACTTCCGAAGATAGAAACGTAATGTTCTTCCAGTTCTTTCGATCCGTGGCTCGTGAGTCCTTGCGTGCTGGAGAAATCGCCGTCGGGAACATACAGCATTGCAACGGCGTGGGGGTCATGGCGATTCCATGCGTCTGTAAACGCGGCGACAGCTTGCTTGATGGCCGCCGAATCCGCGTCAGCCGTGTGCGATTGCATTTGCGCCAAAGCCACAACGGCGCAACCTGAAAAAAGGAAAAAGACCGCCACCACTGCCTTCATACGCGTTGAAAACATAGCAGCCTCCCACGTCAGACGAATAATCGCGTTACGTGGCGCGATCATACAACTTATCTAGGCGGGCTCCAAGTAGAGCCCGCACCCGTTCTTACGGCAGGCTTGACCTAGCGCCACGCTCGCCATCCTAGCGGGATTGAAATCAGCAAGCGTCTCAGGAAAACTCAATGACGGAAAATCCGAGCGATCTCGCTGCATGAGACAGTCTTTGATCCCCGCATGAAAAATTTCTTCGTGACGGCCGCTGTCCACACCAGATCAGCGAGGCGGCAAGTTGCAAACTATCCGCGGCGCGCAAGGAATATTCGTCCAACAACTCCTGCGCCAATTCGCGAAGCTGATCGCCCGGGAGGATTTCCTTCCATCCACGATTCAGAAGCTGTAGACGCGCCATTGCGCCCTGCTTCCCGGCGTCCGTTATCTGCTTCTGCCGATGCAAGCGGCAAATAGCGCTGTGAATTTCCACGACGCTTCCCCACCAGACGACAGGCGAAAATTTTCGCAGCTGAGACTGTGCCGTGCGACTCGCCGTTTCGTGAACACACAAAGGCACGATCGCGCTGGCATCCCAGAAAGCAGTTACCTGCTTCACTCTTCTTCTCTGTCGGCAACTACAGCTTGAATCGCCTGATTTCCGGAGACGGTGCCGGTCGAGATTTTCAAAAGGGCCTTCACGTCGATCCGCCTCTTGGGCAGACGCAGTTTACCAGCCGCGACCAGGAGAAGATCCTGATCATCAGCATCTTCCGAGTAAAACGGAACGAGCTTGGCTACAGGCAGATTGCGGTCTCGTATCACCACTTCTTCGCCACTCTTGGCGAACGTTAGGTACTTGCTCAGACTGTTCTTTAGCTCGGCTACGTTCACGCTACGCATTCGGCCCTCTCCATCTTCATGGCTATTATAGCCATGAAGCGCGTCCGGGGGAAGATCGACTTGCAGAAAGCGACTCAATGCGCCATGTCCCATTGGTGGGATAACAAATAAAGATCCCGTGCCCTGTCCGGCCCGAAAAGCCGGGCCGGACAGGACCTCTACAAAACTATAGTTGTCTCCAGCAGTTGTAGCGGCCGCCTGTTTTAGGCGGGCAGCTCTTCGTTCTCCACAGAACCCAACAGCGTCACTTCTGCAGTTTCCTACATTGTTACTCTTGTTCCCCGCGCCGGTTTCGTAGTAAAGTCCGCAGGCGTAGGCGCCCAGCCTGTTCATCCCCATAGAGTTCTTCCGAACTACGTTTTGCCCTAAGGAAAGAGTTTTTTCCTTGGGAATTTGCCAATTGAGCCGAGCTATCCGCGGTTCGTCGGGGCTTAACCTTTACGAATACATGGTTTTCTGTATCTCGACGCCGTTTTCGGGCAATGTTACTGTAAGAAAGTGACCGTGGGTTCATTGGTGCCTGATCCGAACGTTCATCCTGAGGTAGAGTCCCAGAAGCGACGCTCGGCGCGGATCGTGCAAGCCGTTCCGCTGACGGTTACGGGTGTAGATGCCTTGGGTAGGCCATTTCAGGAGCGTACCTCAACGCTCATCATCAATTGCCACGGTTGCCGCTACCAATCCAAACACTACGTGCTGAAAAATATGTGGGTGACCTTTGAGGTGCCCCATAACGAACCCGGGCGTGAGCCCCGCACTGTGCGGGCGCGGGTCAGCTGGATTCAGCGCCCGCGAACGGTGCGAGAATTGTTTCAGATTGGCGTGGAATTGGAAGTATCGGGCAATGTTTGGGGCATCGCATTTCCTCCGAGCGACTGGTTTCCCTTCCCTGAAGCAGGATCGCAACGCGCGATTCCGTCTCCCGCTGAAACTGCCGAAGCAGCCCAGTCGGCTCCTGAATGGTCAACTGAAGCGCAATCACCGTCTGCTTTGCCTGAGCCTCCCGAAGACAATGTTCGCGTTTTGCCAAGCCCGGCCGGGGGAGATCCTTCGCTGCATATGGCGCGGCAGGTCGCGCGGCTCGTGGTGGAAGCAAAACAGCAAGTGCAAAACACAGTGCGCGAGACCGCCAATCGCGCCGTTGCAGCGGAAACCCGCCCCTTGCTCGCCGCACTCCAGACTCAGTTGAAGGACGCCGCGGAAAAATCCGTCGAAGCCGCAGTTACCGCTCATATGGAGCGAATGCAGCGCGAGGGTATCCAGCGGATGGAGAACGAACGGGCCGAGGGTGTGGCCGCGATGCGCACCGAGTGGTCGCGCGAACGGGATCGCCTCCTAGCCGATGCCCGGATGCAAATCGATTCGCAGCTCGTGGAAGTGGAACGAAGACGATGGACAGATTTCGATCAAAAGATTGAAAGCCAGTTGCAGAGTGCGATCGAAAAGCTGCAAACGTTGAGTGGCAATATCGGCGCGAATGCAGGCCAAGTGCGGGTTGCCATCGAGCAAATGCGGCGAAGCTCGGAAGAAGCTGTCGCCGGCGAACTACAGCGCTGGCAGCAATTGATGGATCAGCGAAGCGCCGAGGCTCAAGCGCGATTCGCGCAACTGGAACAAGCCACAAAGAACCTGGGCGATCGTATCGCCGCCGAAGCCTCCACCGCGGAATCGGGATGGCGCGAGTTGTTGGAAGCTGACCTAGCCGCCGCCAGCCGTCGCTGGAACGAGAATATTGAGAAGTCGCTGGATGACGCGGCGCGCCAGTTTGCCGACCGAATCGCGCGAAACAACGAGGCATACACTCGGCAACTCGAGGATCAGTTACACCAAAGAATTGGCATGCTGAGTAGCGCCTTCTCGCAAGTCACTGCTGACGCGGAAAGCGCTCTCGGCAGGCTGCGCACCTCGATCGGCAATGAAATCGCCGGCGGCCAGGCAACAATCTCGCAATTGCAGCAGTCCCTCGAACAATTTGAAACGCGCAAGGAAGGGATTGCCCAAATTATCCACACGGCTTCGGAAGACCTCGCGCGACGTGGTGAAGTGCTGCTTGAGGCGCAAAACATAGAGATGAACCGTCAGGCGGACGCAGCTGTCGCCGGATTGGCGGAGCGTCTGCAACCCGTCCTTGAGAGCACAGGACGTCAAACCATCGAGCGGCTGGGACACGAACTTGAGGATCGCCTGGCGCCGCAAGTCGCCCGCGCCTCGGAGCTGATGAGCAAGCTGGCGTCCGATCAGGCCCAAGCCGAAAAAGTGTTCCAGGAACATCAAACGCGGCTATGGCAAGCATCCGAGCGCAGCGTGCAGGACTCAGTGACGCACTCGAAAGAAATCCTCGCGCAGCTGGAGAAGGAGTTTTCTGAATCGGCTCGCAACGCCTCCGCGAAATGGTTCACTGAGTTGGAAACCAAAGCGACCGAAACGACCCACGCCACCTTCGAAGCGCTGTTCAAGTCAGCGGACTGGTACGAAAAGAAAGTTCAAACGCAGATGCAATCGACCCTGGAAAAGGGCGTCGATCAGGCGACCGCCGGCCTGCGCGAAAAAGCCGGTGAAATTTCCAGCCAGTTCGCCACCGAACTGGATCACTACAGCCGCAGCTACGTGGAACACGCCCAAACCCAAATGGGCGAAAACGCGCGAGATGTCGCCGAGAGGACTTCGCAGCAGATTGCGCAGGCCGGCGAGTCCGCTGCCGTAAATTTCGTGGAACGCGCCGCTCAGCTCACGCGCGAGCAGTTCGAACAGTTCAATTCCAAGGCGAATTCCAGCTTCGATCAGCACGCCGCACGCGTCGAGGCGCATACGGTGCAGGTCCGTTCGAAATTGGAAAGCGATGCGCGGATGCTGGTAGGAGAATTCCAGCGCGTGCTTTCGAAGCAAACGCAGGAAGGCCTGTCTCAAGGCAAACAGGAACTGGCCTCCCAGGTCGAACATGCCCAGGAAACGCTGCGTATCGAGGCACAGACCCTCGACCAGCAGTTGCGAGATTCGCAGCAGTCTTTCGCCGCGAAATCGATTGACGAATACAAACAGCGGCTAGAAAGCGCGTCGAATTCCTGGCTGCTGACCACCGTGAGTAAGCTCAACCAGCAGTCCGAAACGCTGATTGGTCAGCTCGCGGAATCAACGGAAGAGAGACTCCGTTCCACGTGCAACAAAGTGATTGCTGAAATGGGCGAAACCCTCCGCCAGCGCCTAAGCGGACTTTTTATTCCCTCCCCGGCGCCCTCTCCCGCGAAGCCCCCCGAAAACAAACCTGACGAAAAGTAGCACAGGCTTCAGCCTGTGTGCTTTTGACTTTGCTTCTGCGCCACAAACCGAAAGACCAATTCAAAAACACACAGGCTGAGCCTGTGCGCTTTCTTGACGTTAGGGCACTGGCTCATAGTTGAACTACGAGTATCCGTAAAAGGCGAACGTAGTCGGGCGCGCACTCCAGCGATATATTGGGCGGGGAAAGCCCCCATGATGCGGATCATCCAAGCCGACTTCAGCGACCCGCGCGTAATCGCTCTTCTGGAGACTCATGTGATTAGTGCCCGAGGGCAAACGGCTCCGGGCAGCGCGCATGCTTTGGACCTGGTAGGACTGCAATCAGCCGACGTTAGCTTTTGGACGATCTGGGAGGATGAATCGCTCTTGGGAATTGGCGCGCTGAAGCGGCTGTCGGCTGATCACGGCGAGGTCAAGTCGATGCATACCGCTCAATCCGCGCGCAGAAGAGGTGTGGGAAGCGCGATACTGCGTCACATTATTGCGACGGCACGCGCACGAGGCATGTCACGCCTCAGCCTTGAGACAGGTTCCTGGGACTATTTTCGACCTGCGCACGCGCTCTATGCGAGCCACGGGTTCGTGGAGTGCCCGCCGTTCGCCGACTATGTGTCGGACCCAAACAGTCTTTTCATGTCGCTTGATCTATGGGACTCTGATTCACAGGACGGTATCACTCGGCGGTTTCCAAGTCAGACTTAGACAACGTTTGACTATTAGAACTGAACAAATTCAACAGAACACAGGCTGAAGCCTGTGCTACTTTACAACGAGATGCGCAATTTTTCGGTCCTGCAGCGGAAGCCTGTATAATATCGCAATGCCCAATCGTGCGTATGTCAGTCTGTGGGTCCGGAATTTTGACGAGACCAACATGCTTTCCCATTTCGAGCATTTTCTCGCCACTGTTCCGCTGGCTTCCGGTCCGATTGGTTTCACGGAGCTGGTGATTCGTGCAGTGGACGCGACAGAATCGCCACTCGAGGAATATGACTTGCGTGGGCAGGTGATGACGCCCGCTGATATTGCGGAACTTGCGCGGGAACATGTTGCGAGTGACGTATGCTTCGAGGTAGGCGCGTTGTGGGACCTGTGGATTCGGGACATGGAATCCGCCAGTTGGAAGAAGAAAGCGGAACGGCTTCAAATTTCCTGCTTCGGGCCGGAATACGATCAAGGGATTTTTGCCGAGTCCGGACATTTTCTTGTTGATCTGGGCTTTGAGCACTTGTTCACAGGGCACGCGGGTTTGCTTTCTAAGGAATCTTCGCAGGTGGCGCGGCCCGAACATCCGGATGAGGCCCGGTTTCTCATGTGGATGTCACAACCGCAAAATTTACGCGAATATCACGAGAAAACGCGCGAGAATATCCAGAAGCTCATGGGGTGGATGCGTTCGGCCGAGGAAGCTCTGCCAATCGAGCGATTGCGGTTGTGGTCCGAGGGGGAAGAAAACTTTGAAGCGCGTTTGGATGAAATCCTGGCTGTGCGCTAGCTTGCTCGTGGCGACGCAAGCCGCGTCGGCGCAAGTTGCGGCGCAAAAAACGGCAGCAACAGCTCCACAGCCGTCCGTGCATCGCGTGAATGAGACTTTGCTCGCTGGATTGCGTCCTGGACGGGATTCCTTAGTTGTAGCGGAAAAACGGTTCAAAACCAAAACCGTCGCCGAAAGCCAGGTTTCAGGAATCAAGGAATGGCGCGATCAATGCTCGGGACGTTCCATCCGGCTCGAACTCGACTCCAAAGGCATGATTCAAAGCATTACCATCACGACTCTCGGTCTGCAGGAAGGCAAATGCAGTGATAAGCGCGCGGAGTTTCTGGATGGCAAGAATTGGGTTACCGGTGTCGGCCTGCGCATCGGCGATTCGCAGGATCGCGTCGTCGATTATTATGGCGAGCCGAATTCAAGCGGGCCCGCTGCAAAAAACGGTCAAGAGCTGCAGTTGATGTTTTATCAATTTGATTGGGCAGGTTCTGAGGTTCCGCAGTCAATGGAAGTATTGTGCGCACGGGATTCGGGGCGCGTGGTTGAAATTACGCTGGCGTTTCCAAGCTTGTAGTTTTTACTTGCTGTTGTAGCCCGCCTCTTCAGAGGCGGGGATTTTCTCAAGTGCGGCATAAAAGCCTCGCCTCTAAAGAGGCGAGTTACAAAAAGCGTCCTAGAAACATGGCCGGTCGTCGAATTGAAAATTATGGATATTAGAAATCGGCGATTCGTCCCGGCGTTAGTGATAGGACTGGCAGCATTTTTATTGGTGGGATGCAAACCAGCACAACAAACAACACCCACGGAAGCGGCGGCTCCACCGACCGACCAGGCTCCAGAAAGCCAGCAGATTGCGGAAGCTGTGTTAGGCAGGCAAGCGGAGGTCATCGCGCACGGGGATTTGGCGCGGAATGGATCGGAACAATTGCTCGTGGTAAACCGATTTGACAGCGCCACTCCGGGTAAACTTCAGCCGGCTCATTCCTCGGCGATTTTCGTCACGCGCGCGGTGATTGTGGAGAAAAATGACGGCAAGTGGACGGAGCTCTTGCGTTGCGATGAGCACCTGAAAAACACGAAGGGTTATCTCCCGGGAGCGCCTACGGCTCCTGTCACAGGCTGGAGGCTGGTGGTCAATCCGGATACGGATCAGGGTCTCGAATTACAGTTTGCACCAGCGTCCGGTGGAGAGTCGTCGTCATCTAATGCAGAGGCTGGAGGCCGGACGATTTCGGTTCGGTGGAATACAAAAACGAAACGCTATCAATCACTTGACCAGTCTCATAAAGGGTTCCTGGGTGAGTTACCCACGCTGGAAACCCCGCAGTCCATTTTAAAATGAGCGCAGCAGCAAATACATTGGCAGGTTCCGCGGTAAAAAGCGCGCCGAAACGCGTTTCCGGTTGGACGCAGCTGATGCGCCTCTATCCCTACGTGCGCCGCCATACGGGCGAAGTAATTTTGGGGATGCTGACGCAAACGGGGATGGGGATTACCGGAACGCTCCTCCCTTTGATGATCGGCGCCATCGTAGATTGCATCAAGGGCGCCGAGGCTCCCTTGGCCCAATTGGGACGTCTGACGCAAGTTTCGTTGGGCTTCCTACTTCCCTACTATCATCCCAGGAGCCCCCAAACACTTGCGATATTCTGCTCGGCGCTCATCATCGTCTGCGCGATTCAAGGATTCTTTTCGTATTGGACGAGGCAAATTCTGATCGGGCTGTCGCGCGACATCGAATACGATTTGCGGAATGACCTGCTGAACAAGCTGGTAACGCTGGAGCCTGAGTTTTACGTGCGAAACCGCACCGGCGAATTGATGTCGCGATGTACCAACGATTTGAATTCAGTGCGCATGGTGCTCGGTCCGGGAATCATGTACAGCGCCAACACGTTTGCCACCATGGTGCTCGCCGTAGTCCTGATGTTCTGGATTTCACCGCGGCTCAGTATATACGTACTGCTTCCTGTTCCCGTGGTGGCCATCACCGTGTGGGTTTTCGGCCGACAGATTCACGCGCTTTACGGAAAAATTCAGGCTTCACTCGCCGTCCTTTCCGCAAAGGCCCAGGAAAATCTCGCGGGCATGCGCGTTGTGCGCGCCTATGTGCAGGAAGAAGCGGAGATCCGCGGCTTTGACCAGCCTAATCGCGAATATATCGATCGCAACTTGCGACTCATCTATTTCTGGAGCCTGTTCATGCCGCTGCTCCAGATGCTGGTTGGGCTCACGTTTGTACTGGTGTTGTGGCAGGGCGGCCGGCAAGTGATCGAGAGCCGCATCACGCTCGGCGAGCTCATCGCATTTTACACGTTCATGACGCGCCTGATTTTTCCGATGGTTGCGTTGGGATTTGTGACCAACATTTTCCAGCGCGGCGGCGCTTCCATGGGCAGGTTGAATTACATTCTTGATTCCGAGCCCAAGATCGACGACTCCGCCGTCGTTCAGGAAAAGACACCCACGGAAATTCGCGGCGAAATTGAATTCCGGAACATGACGTTCACGTATCCGACCGTGCGAAGCGACACGAACGGAGCAAGCTCAAACGGGCATGGCGCAGTAAATAAGCCGGTGCTCGAGGATATTTCGCTGCACGTTCCTGCCGGATCAATTCTGGCGATTGTTGGCCCCACGGGCAGCGGTAAATCCACGTTGGCGGCGTTGATTGCCCGGCTGTGGGAGGCGCCGCCGGGGACGCTGCTCATCGACGGTCGGCCGATCCGGGAATGGCCCCTCGAAAAATTGCGGCGCGCGGTCGGCTACGTGCCGCAGGATACTTTTTTGTTTAGCGAAACGCTGCGTGAAAACATTGCTTTTGGCGTGGAAAGCGCCGGGGATCAGGAGATTCAGGCGGCCGCTGAGGTCGCCAGCATCGCCGCCGAGATTGACGAATTCCCGGCGAAATTCGACACCATGGTGGGCGAGCGTGGCATCACGCTCTCCGGCGGCCAGAAACAGCGCTCGGCCATCGCGCGCGCGGTAATTCGCAATCCCAAAATTCTGATTCTTGACGATTCTCTCTCCAGCGTGGATACGGGAACCGAGGAACGCATTCTACGCCGCCTGGAAACAATTTTGCGTCAAAGAACCACCGTGCTGATTTCGCATCGGGTCTCGACTGTGCAGCACGCTGACCTCATTGTGGTACTGCGCGACGGCCGGATTGTCGAGCGCGGCACGCATAGCGAATTGCTGGCGCGCGGCGGCTACTACGCTGATCTGTACCAGAAGCAATTGCTCGAAGAAGAATTGGAACGCGAATGAGCGACTTCCGCGAAGAAGAGGCTTTAGGAAAAGCCTACGACGCGCAGCTTTTGCGTCGGCTGATGACCTATCTGCGGCCGTACATGGGAAGTGTTGTCTTCGCTGTCTTTCTTACTTTGCTCGTGGGGCCGCTTGAAGTTGTTGGACCTTACCTCTTCGGCTTCGGCGTCGATAAGTACATCGTTCCGGGCACAAATGGTTCGCTTCCGCGAGCGGATGCAATCCACGGCGTCAGTCTGGTATCACTGGGATTTCTAGCGGCTCTGCTACTGAGCTTCGCCGTGCAATATCTGCAGGTGCGCATCATGCAGAATGTGGGACAGCAGACCTTGTACGACCTGCGCAAGGAAGTATTTGAGCGCCTGCAACGCCTCCCCATGAGTTTCTTCGATCGCACGCCTGTGGGGCGCCTCGTGACGCGCGTGACGACCGATATTGACGCGCTGAATGATCTATTCGCCGCGGGCATTGCCGCCATGGCCAATGATGCCATCGTGCTGCTCTGCATAGGCGCGATGATGCTGTGGATGAACTGGCGGCTGGCACTCGCAACGTTCTCGGTGCTTCCATTAATCCTGATCTCCACATGGATTTTTCGCGACCGTGTACGCGACGCCAACCGGCGCATCCGCACGGCCATCGCTCGCATTAATGCATTTCTCCAGGAACACATTAGCGGCATGGGCATTGTGCAGCTGTTCAATCGCGAACGGAAATCAATGGCGGAGTTCGCCGAACTAAATCGCATTCACATGGAGGCGTATAAAGACGCCATTCTGGCGTTTGCGGTATTTTTCCCGGCGGTCGAATTATTCAGCACGGCCGCGATTGCAATTGTGTTCTGGTACGGAGGGTTGCTCTCGTTCAGCGGCCTGGTTGATGTTGGCGTGCTCATTACCTTCATGCAGTACGCGCAGCGCTTCTTCCGGCCCATCCAGGACTTAAGCGAAAAATTTAACATCCTGCAGTCGGCGATGGCGGCGTGCGAGCGCATTTTCAAATTGCTTGATGAGCCGCTGCCAGCGTTGCCTGCCGAGGCTCCCCTTCCGCTCACCAACCCGCGCGGCGAAATCGAATTCCGAAACGTGTGGTTCGCGTATACGGGCGGAGCAAATCCGTCCGATGAGGATTGGGTGCTGCGTGACGTATCATTCCGCATCGCTCCGGGCCAGACGCTGGCCATCGTTGGCCACACCGGGGCTGGAAAAACCACTCTCATCTCGCTCCTGTTGCGCTTCTACGATATTCAGCGGGGCGAAATCCTGCTCGACGGCGTAGACGTTCGCCGGTACGACGTGCACGATTTGCGGCGTCAATTCGGAATCGTTCTGCAGGATCCGTTCTTGTTTAGCGGCACGCTTGAGACGAATGTCCGGCTGGGCGATGAAGAAATTGGCCAAGAGCGAGTTGAAGCCGCCCTGCGCGAAGTGGGGCTCGGTTCCCTGCTGAGCACATTGCCTGAAGGCATTCAGACGAACGTGAGCGAGCGCGGCGCGACATTTTCGGTTGGGCAGCGGCAACTGATCAGCTTCGCGCGCGCCCTCGCGCACAATCCCAGGTTCCTGATTCTGGATGAAGCGACCTCCAGCGTCGATACGAAGACTGAAGTCATGATCCGCGAGGCGCTCGATCGCCT
>Ga0070735_10001346_pt1 | contig 23937 bp, 19 predicted proteins | sample Coa_R1_FD_66443 | JGI IMG/M metagenome (GOLD analysis project Ga0070735, IMG submission 66443) | Surface soil microbial communities from Centralia Pennsylvania, which are recovering from an underground coalmine fire - Coalmine... | ecosystem: Environmental > Terrestrial > Soil > Unclassified ...
GTATCACGATCACGGAAATCCGGGAGATTCGCCGGTCATTTGGCTGGATGGCCTGGATGTTCCGATCGTGAATATGTTGGGCACGAGTTTTGCGGAGTCATATCCGGGCGAATTCCAGCCCGTCACGAAACCGGAAGGGAACGCGGAGGTGACTTTCAATTTTTCCTACGCGCGCAGCCGGGAGGCGCTGGATCGGCTGTATCGGAACGGGCCTGTTCACGACTGTCACGGCGTCAAGATGCAGTATGAGAATCCTGCGACGGGCGGATATCCCATGCCGACAATTGGCGCTTTCCTGCAACTGCTGCCGGCGGGATTTCGTGGCGGACGTTATCGCTCGACGGATTCGACGGTGTATTGCGTGGCCGAAGGGTCGGGCGTTAGCAATATCGGCGGCACGGATTTCGAGTGGAAAAAGAGCGACGTGTTTGTGGTGCCTTCGTGGTGTCCGGTATCCCATCGGGTGCAGGGAGAAGCGGCGCTCTTCAGTTTTTCGGATCGGCCGGTGCAAAAGGTGCTGGGGCTGTGGCGGGAAGAGATTATCCACGATTAGCGCCCACATTTGATAGACTTCCGGAATGAACCGGCGAACATTCGGTCTAATTGCCATAGTTTCTTTATCGCCGGCTTTCTGCCAGCAGCCGATTTCCGATTCTGAATACCGCAAGCTGCGGGACGCACAGGTATCGGAAACCGTTGTCGTCGAGAACCTGGTGATTCGGCGGGATCTCGGGGTCATCACGCTGAAGCGCGGCACGGTTAGTTTTGGTCCGGCAATTCTGGGGCGGGTCACGGGTGCGGTTTTTGTCGGAGAAGGGGCGTTCACGCTGGCGCCCGCGGTTGCTTACGAGCGCGACCATCTCAAGACGGTGATTGGTTCGGAGTCCGTGAGCGAAAGCTTCGAACGGGCACTGTTGTTTTTTACCGACAACGCATACCAGGAACTCAAGGGCACGAGTCGAGTGCTTGCGTTGCCGCCGGGTGCGGCCGATACCTGGCGTGCGATGCGGCAGCACTTGCGGGAGCGCGGGGAATCGAATGTAGATGCCGAGATTCTGGCGGATCTTTACAATCCCAAGCAACCGGGATTCTTCACCGCGTACATGCGTGGTAAAAAGTACGACGATTTGCGTTTCTTTTTCAAACCGCGCGGCGTAATTCAGGAGTTGGGTCCCGAAGAAGTGGGGCTAACTTACGACGATATCGGCAAGCCGGAAGCGGGGATCTGGTATCTGGCGCATAGCAGCGGGGAATACTCGAACGGCGTATTTCGATCCACAGAAGATAGCCCCAGCGAAGATAAGCGCGTGGTGGACGTGGAGAGTTACCGAATCCAGGTGGAAATCGCCAAGAATGAACATCTGGCGGCCAAGGCCGGCATAACGTTTCGCTGCATGGCGGAGGGGGATCGCGTGATCGGCTTCCAACTGCTGCCCTCTTTGCGAGTGAACGCTGTGCGTACAGAGGGCCGCGATTTACCTTTCATCCAGGAAGATCGTAGAAGAGACGGAACATTCCACGTGGTGATGCCCGCGTCGATGATGAAGGACCGCACTTATCAGATAGAGATCGAATACGCCGGCGATCAGGTGATACATAATGCGGGTGGCGGAAATTTCTCAGTGCGGGCCCGGACGAGCTGGTATCCGAATAATCCTTTTCCGGATCAAGCCAAGTTCGATCTGACCTACAAGGTGCTCCGCCCGTACGTGCTGGTCAGCGTGGGAATTCCGAAGAAGCAGGAGCGCGAAGGCGACTTCGAGGTATCCCAGTGGGTTTCTGACGTCCCCTTGGCGGTGGCGGGCTTCAACTACGGCGCGTTCAAGAAGAAGGAGGCCAAGATCGAGAAGCTCTCCTACGCGCTGGAAGGATACGCGGTCAGCGATCTGCCCGACACGCTGAAGCCGGCGGCCGAAGCAATCGGCGGCATGACGCCGGTCCGCCTCATGGACCAAACACTGGCGCAAACCGATGTGGCCATGCGTATATACGACCGGTATTTCGGGCATCCACCGTATGGCCGCATCGCCATCACGCAGCAGCCGGAGTTCAATTTCGGGCAATCGTGGCCCGGGCTGGTGTATTTGCCGATAAGCGCGTTCCTGGATTCGACGCAGCGTTTCCAACTCATGGGCGGGAACAACCGAGGATTGACGGACTTCATCCAGGAAGTGACGCCGCATGAGGTATCGCATCAGTGGTGGGGTCACATGGTGGGCTGGGCTTCGTATCGCGACCAGTGGCTCTCGGAAGGGTTTGCTGATTTTTCGGCAGGTCTGTTCCTGCAATTGACCGAGCAGAAGCCCGACAAATACCTGAAATACCTGGAGGCGGGCCGCGATAAGATTCTAGAAAAGAACAAATTCGGGACGAGCGCGAACGAAGCGGGGCCCATTTTCATGGGCTTGAGGCTGGATACGGAACACACCGCGGGCGCCTATCAGCGGCTGATTTATCCCAAAGGGGGCTATGTCCTCCACATGCTGCGATCCATGATGTGGGACCCCAAGACGAACGACGAAAACTTTATCCAGATGATGCATGACTACGTCGCCACACATCTGTACAAGAGCGCATCCACGGCCAGTTTTCAGGCGGTGGTGGAAAAGCACATGACTCCCAATATGGATCTGGCTAAGAACGGCAAGATGGACTGGTTTTTCGATGAGTGGGTTTACGGCACCGATGTTCCCCGATACAAGTTCGAGTACACGCTGGTTCCCGAAGCGGATGGCAAGGTGCGGCTGAAGGCATCGTTGACGCAGAGCGAAGTGAGCGATGCTTTCCTGATGTCCGTTCCACTTTATCTGGAACTGGATGCCGGGCGGATTGCCCGTTTGGGAACGGTAGTGATGAAAGGGAATTCCACCAAATCCAATCTCGAGCTTGTGCTGCCGGTGAAGCCGAAGCGGGTGATGATTAACCAGAACTTCGATGTGCTCTCGCGAAAGTAGCGCGGTTGCTTGGTAGAATGTAGCCCTGAAGGACCTTCCTGAAGATTAACGTCAGCAGCGTCATCGACGAGAGCCGGATCGGCGCGTTCCAGGTCAGCACTTTTCTGCTGTGTTTCGCATGCCTGCTGATGGACGGATTCGACGTGCAGTCGCTCGGCTACATCGCTCCGGCACTCAGCGCTGAACTGCACATCTCACGGGTACAGCTGGGTCCGGTGTTGAGCGCGGCGCCTCTGGGTGTGCTGATCGGATCGATCCTCTGTAGCATGCTGGCAGACAAGATCGGACGCCGTCCGGTGCTGATCGGTACTACATTCTTCTATGCGCTTCTGACGTGGCTGACCGCGCGTGCGTATTCGCTCGAGGAACTGCGAATCGTGCGAGTGATCGGCGGGATCGGCATGGGTGCGATCATGCCGAACGCAATGGCGCTGGTGGGCGAGTACAGCCCGCGGCGGGCGCGCGTCACGATCATGATGATCGTCTCGAATGGGTTCACGGCGGGCGCGGCGCTGGGCGGGTTCGTGGCCGCGTGGTTGCTGCCGCGGTTCGGCTGGCGATCGGTATTCTACTTCGGTTCGGCCGTGCCCCTGGTCATCGCGATGTTGATGATCGTGCTGCTGCCGGAGTCTCTGCAATTCCTGGCTCTACAAGGGAAAAAGCTCGAGCAATTGGGGCGCTGGTTGACGCGGATCGATCCTGCTTTGAATGTGCGCGGGGCGCAGTATGTGCTCCCGGATGAGAAGAAGAAGGGCGGCATCACTTTCATCCGGCTGTTGCACGATGGCCGCGCGGCGGGCACGCTGCTGCTCTGGACCGTCAATTTCATGAACTTGCTGAACCTGTATTTCCTGCAAGGCTGGTTGACCACGGTGGTCACTGACGCGGGATATCCGCAGACCACTGCCGCCGTGGTCGCCTCCATGGTGCAGTGGGGCGGAACGGTCGGAGCGTTTTCCCTAGGTTGGTTTGTTCACAAGTGGGGATTTGTGCCGGTTCTGGCGACGTGCGGCGTGCTGGCGAGCATCAACATCGCGATGATCGGACAGTCTTGGATTCCGCTGGCGATGCTGACGGCGGTGGTGTTTATCGCAGGCGTGTGCGTTACGGGCGGGCAAGCGGCGATCAATGCTTTGGCGGCGACGTACTATCCCACGGAGTTGCGATCGACCGGGATCGGCGCGGGCCTGGGTGTGGGCCGTATGGGGGCGATCATCGGACCTACGCTGGCGAGCATGCTGCTGGGACTCGGATGGTCGGCACGGGATTTGTTTTTGGCAGCGGCGGTGCCTCCGCTGATCGCGGCGGCGGCGATGCTGGCCTGGAAGTTTGTCGTGGGAACGCGAGCCACGACAGGGGTTGAAACCACTGTTGCAGGCTGAAGCCTGCTCCACACGTGTAACCAAAACAGCGCGGCTCAGTAATTCAGCGTATGAATATACGTCTTGCCCTGCGCTCGCTGGCAAAAACCCCTGCCTTCACAGTGACGGTCGTATTAACGCTGGCGCTCGGGATCGGAGCGAACAGCGCGGTTTTCTCAGCAATCGACGCGGTCTTGCTGCGGCCGCTGCCCTTTCCGGACGCCGACCGGCTGATGCTTCTGGAGCAAAAGCGTCCCAAGGTTTCGCAGACGTTTGTCGCGCCCGTCCGCCTGAAGGATTGGGACCGGCTGAGTTTCACTTTCCAGGGGATCAGCGGCTATTACACCGAGGATGCGTCGGAGGTTTCCGGCGAGCTTCCAGAGAAGGTGAAGAGGGCTTTCGTGGCTCCGCGCTTTCTCGAGGTCTTGGGTGTGGCGCCCGCTCGGGGGCGCGGATTCCGGCCCGAGGAGGAACATTTTGGCGGGCCGAACGCGGTCGTGATCAGCGACCGGTTCTGGCGGAGGCGGTTTAATGCCGATCCGGCTGTTCTGGGCAAGGGGCTGCGGTTCGGAGAGTATTCATCCGAGATTATCGGAGTGATGCCGGCATCGTTCCGGTTTCCAGACCGGGACGTGGATCTGTGGTTCGCCAGTCCCATGGACGCGCCCTTCGCGCAACCCAGGCAACTGACCTGGTTCAACGTGATCGGACGCGTGAAGCCAGGCGTAACCATAGGCCAGGCGCGGGAGAACATGTCCGCAGTGCAGGCGGATCTAGGCAGGCAGTTTCCGCAGACGGATGCCGAGCTGAGCGTCGACATCCAGCCGCTGAAAGAGGTTACGGTGGGCGGGGTCCGTGCCTCTCTATGGGTCGTGTTCGGGTCGGTGTCATTGCTGCTCCTGATTGCGTGCACGAACATCGCGGCGCTGCTGCTGGCCCGCGCCACGCAACGGCAGCAGGAAATTTCGGTTCGCTATTCGCTGGGAGCAACACGGCGTTCGGTGGTGGCGCAACTGCTTACGGAGACATCCGTTCTGGCGCTGGGCGGAGCAGTCCTGGGATTATTCGTCGCAGCGGGAGCGTCCGGCGTATTTCGCGCGCTCGCCAAAAGCCTGCCGCGCCTGGAAGAAATCGGACTCGACTGGAGAATTGTCCTTTACACGCTGGTTTCCGCGGTCGCGGTGACGTTGTTGTGCGGTTTGATTCCGGCGATTCAAGCCACGCGCCGGAGTTTGACAGGCTCACTGGCTCACGGCGGACGGGCACTGGTTTCGTCGAAGAATCCCGTGCAGTGGCTGCTGGTGGGAGTGCAGGTGGCGCTGGCGGTGACGCTGCTGAGCGGCGCTGGATTGCTGCTCCGCAGCTTTAGGGAACTGGGCAGAGTGTCGCCAGGTTTTGAGGCGAGTCATGTCTTGACGCTGCATATCAGCACGAATTGGGCGGAAGCCGGACCGGCGATGCGGCCCCGGAGGGACAGAATTCTGGAGCTTTTCAGCTCCCTGCCGGGAGTGGAGTCCGCTGCCACTTCCATGGCTCTACCGGGTGTGCCGTTCGGATTCCAGGCGGAACTTACAGTAGCGGAAGGGAGAGCCGAAACCGATCCCAAGATCCTGGCCTCCGGCCGTTTTATCACCAGCGGATATTTCACCACCATGCAGATTCCCTTGTTAGCGGGAGAACTCTGTCGCGATGCCGGCCCGCCGCAGGTATTGGTGAACCGCAGTTTCGCGGACGCGTATTTCGCCGGATCCGCAGCGATCGGGCATCATATGCAGCCTCCCTTTCCGTCGGCGTTTCCAGCGGAGATTCGAGGAATCGTCGGCGATGCCCGCGAACAAGGCCTGAACAAAGCATCCGCTCCGGTGGTCTATTGGTGCGGCGCCGACGCACAGCCCGGCACCTTCTTTCTGATCCGCACGCACGGCGATCCGGCCGCCATGAGTGAGACCGTGCGACGCAAGATTCGGGAAATCGAACCGTCCCGGGCGGTGTTCGATATCACGCCGCTGGAGGAGCATTTGAGCGAAGCGTTCGCCGAGAACCGTTTACGGACGGTGCTGCTCTCGTTCTTCGCGCTTACGGCGGTCTCGCTGGCGTGCGTTGGCCTGTATGGCACGCTCAGTTATATGGTGAACACGCGGCGGCGCGAGGTTGGACTGCGCCTGGCGCTGGGGGCGTTGCGCGGACAGATCGTGCAGAAGTTTCTGAGCCAGGGTCTGGCGGTTGCTGCGTTGGCCGCGCTCGCGGGCTTGGGGCTCTCGCTGGCTTTCACGCGGCTGCTGGCTGGAATGCTCTATGGCGTCTCTCCAACCGACCCGTTCACGCTGACGGCGGTGATCTGTCTGACGCTGGCGGTAGCCGCGGCTGCCTCGCTTATCCCGGCGATTCGGGCTGCGTTGGTGGAGCCGATGAAGGTTCTAAGAGAGGATTAGAGCAGGGAAGCAAGCAGGCTGCGGTCGAATGGACGGAGATCTCCCAGCGCGCCGGCTTTCACTTTCGCTGCCCAATCGGGATTCGCAATCAGGGCGCGGCCGACGGCGACCAGGTCGAACTCGCCGCGCTCGAGGCGGTCGAGCAGTGCGTCGATGCCGGTGCAGGCGACTGAATCCGGCGATCGGAACGACGTCGCAAAATCCGCGTCGAGCGTCACGGACCCGACCGTAATGGTGGGCTTGCCGGTCAGTTTCTTGGTCCATCCGGCCAGGTTGAGATCGCTGCCTTCGAATTCGGCGTCCCAGAAGCGGCGCTGGGAACAATGGAAGAGATCCACGCCGGCGTCGACGAGCGGCCGCAGGAATCGCGCCAGCTCGGCGGGGGTCTTCGCCAGCTTCGCTTCATAGTCGGCGATTTTCCATTGCGAGATGCGCAGCGTGACAGGGTAGTCCGGGCCCACCCGCCGCCGGGTTTCACGGATAGCTTCCGCGGCGAAACGGGTGCGGGCGACGAGATCGCCGCCGTAACAGTCCTTGCGTTGGTTGGTTTTCTCCCAGAAGAACTGGTCGATCAGGTATCCGTGCGCTCCGTGCAGTTCGACGCCGTCGAACCCAAATTCCTGCGCCGATCGAGCCGCCCGCCCGTAGGCGTCGACAGCGGCATCAATGTCGCTTTGAGTCATTGCATATTCGCCCGATGGTCCCACGGGGTGCTGGCCCTCCAACGGCGGAGGCCCGCTCGAAACTTGCATGCCGACGTGCCAGATCTGAGAGAAAATATGTCCACCCGCGGCGTGCACCTGATCGACTACGCGTCGCCAGCCGTTCAGTGCGGCTTCGCCGTACAGGTGCGGAACCTTGGGATCGAATCCCGCGGCGGGATCGGGCGGATAGGTTCCTTCGGTGACGATCAAGCCTACGCCTCCTTCGGCGCGGCGGCGGTAGTATGCCGCCACGTCCTCGCTGGGCGCGCCTCCGGGTGAAAAAGATCGGGTCATCGGCGCCATAACAATGCGGTTGCGGAGCGTGACGCCCTTGATGGAGAAGGGGGTGAAGAGTGCGGCGGGGGAACGAGTCATTTAGATTTGGGAGACAAGATTTGGGGAAGGACCGCGCCATCGCCTACTACAGTGTTCCACTGGCGGACACGCCAGGCTTTCACCAGCCCATTGCGGACGTAGGGGTCGGCTTGGGCAAACGACTGGGCAGGCTGCGGGGAAGGACCGCGAAATACCAGCACGGCTCCGTCGGCGGGGTCGGCCAGAGCGCCGGCCATCAGCAGCTCGCCGCGATCGTGGGCACTTTGTATCAGCGAAAGATGCTCTGCGCGAAACGGGCCGCGCCGGTCTGTGTAATCGTCCACCACATCATAGAGCAGGAGGAAGTGCATTGTGAAGCTATAAGGATATCGCGCGGGCACGGAACGTTGACAGGATCACGCCGGGCTTCTACACTGACCCCATGGCAGTGGATCTTCCGGCGGGCCGCTGACGCCATGGGCAAATCGGCCAAACAAAGAAAGAAGGCGGCAGCGCGGCACAAGAACTTCGCGGGAAAAAAGAACGCCCCTGCGATCGCACAAGCGCCCGTCGATCCACCGGACGTTAAGGAATTCTCGCCTGCGACCATACTGGTCGAAGATCACGGCTTGGTTCTTGAACGGCGTGCTGCCCAGTGGACCGCGCGGGCAGTGGCTCTGATTGGCTCCATCAGCATCCTATTGATGGGTTACTTTACCCAAAGGCATTGGAGCTCAGAGGAGCCCACGCTGTGGAATATTGTTTTCACTTATCTGCAAGACCATAGGCTGGCGTTGCCGGCCTACGGCTTCTGGTACCAAGCCTGCCTCGATTGGCTCTTCATCCACCCGCCCACGCACTATGTGGAAATAGCCTGGCTGATGAAGGCGGGAATTCCGCTGTACTATGCGCAAGCCACTCCGCTGATATTTTTCTCAATCCTGTGCCTGTTCCTGATTGTGACCTCGCGGTTCCCAGCGAATCTTCAGCTGGGCTTGGCCACCGGAGTCGTATTCGGAATGGGCTGGCTCGCGGTCACCGGGGGCACTGATTTTTCATTTCATCTCCGCCCGGATGCACACATGGCCTGGGCGCTGCTGGCTGGACTTATCGCCTTGCAGGCGTCGCGCGTTCAGAACTGGGAGAACAAACGCCTCTTTCTAGGCGCGTTTCTGATGATGTACGCTTGCACGGTTCACTACCCAGCTCTGTTTGCCTGGACCGGTATCGTTGTTTTTGTGTTCTTCGCATTTCGTGAACTGCCGTGGCGCCAGTCCCTTCGGAAGGTGTTGCTGATGGCTGTCGCAGGAGGCTTGACCGGCATTCCGTATCTCTTTTTCTTTCTCCTTCCGAATGTGCCATACCTCCAGCAGTATTCGCACTACCTTTCCTTCGCACAGGTTCGGCAGACCATTACGGACAACGCGCCGTTTTACAAAGGGATTTACCTGTCGCTCGAAAGCTCGAGCTTTTTTCGGATGGTCTACGCATGGCCTTTGAAAGAAGTGGCTCGATTTTCGGTGCCGCCGTTCATCGTAGGTGTATTCCTGCTGCTCTGGAATAAGCAGACTCGCGCGATTGCGCTGGGAGCACTGCCGTTCACTGTTTTCCTGTTTGCCATTTCAAGCCGCAAGTTCTCGCCGTACTATGACCTGGACTGCATGTTGATGCTGATAGGAGTTTGGGTCTGGGTAGCAACCGGGTGGATGAAGCTCGGCAGCTTCTTGACCGGGAGATGGCGAATCCTGGCCGCGCCCCTATTCGGGCTCTTGGTGACCGGACTTCTGATCGGGTGCACGCCGGAAATGGCGAATATTCGGCTCAAGAAACAGCAGCACGACTATACGATGTTACGCAAGCTATCGAAAGAACTCATGGGGCCGAACGCCCTGGTGGCCGCCTTTCACCCGCTCTGGTATGACTCGGGAGCGACGAAGTGGTTTGATTTGACCAATGACCTGCTCATGCATCCGGCTACCGTGGATCCTCATGTTTATTGGTCGCGCTTCGACGCCGTAGCGATGCATCACGGAACCTCCTGGCAACCGCAGTCCGGCGTCAATGAGGCTTCTTTATATGTGAACGGTATTCTGCGGTTTCGTGCCTTCATGGGAAGCAACGTCTCCCCCGAAAAGCGGTGGATTTGGATGTCGCCGCGGGCGGGCGATCCGGTGGACGGGTTCGTGTGGCGCGGCGGACAGCTGCAACGGTTTCACCAGGCCACGGAAGGACAGTACGCGATCGTCTCGGCAGTGACCACTGACGAGCCGGGTATGCTGAAGACGCTCTCCCCGATTCAGTATTGGGATCAAGACGTACCCAAGGCGCCGGGAGAGCAACATCAGCGCGAGTTGTTGTTCATGCTGGTGTCCGAACAGCAATTCGATTCGCATCCCGGGATTTTCACGGAAGGAAAGCCGATCGAAGTGATTCACGGCAACCTGCAAACCGTGGATCCGAATTCGTTCCCGGAGCCTTCGCTCCCGGGCGATCATATCGAGACGATGCGTTCTTATCCTGAAATGCTGCCGTACCTGGCAACGGCCGCGCCGGGCTCATCCCGTGTCCCTCTGCAGTTTCGTGAAGTGATCGACGGCGTTCTGACGAAGCAGGCCGGCTCGGACGCGTTTCGCCTCCGCCTGGACTCGGCCCGGTGGGGAGGAATGGCGATTGCGGACATCCCGAAGCCCATTCCCGGCCACTACTACCAGATCGATATAGACCTGGAAATGAAAAAAGGCGGCGCCCGCATGCAAGTGCTTACCGATCCGCAAAGGGTTCCCCTGGTGACCGTCGATCAGGAGGTTCCACTCAAACACGCCTCCCGGAGCTTCGTGTTTCAAGCTGCCGGGAGCGATCCGTTGAAAATGTCGCTCGACGCATGGAACTCGTATGCCGAAGGACCATTCGACGTCACTGTCAGCAAGGCGACCATCCAAGAAGTGGTGCTTTCGCGATGACTCGGAGCGGGGCGGGCTATGGAACGCTGCCCGGCTTCTTGTGGCACACGCCCAGGATGTACTCGTGGTAGATCGCCATACCGTCCCACTGGTCAACACAGAAATGGGGATCTAGCGCCGCACGGAGTTGATCCCGGGTTCTGGGCCAGGAGCCCCGGTCCAAGGCCCATAGTATCCGTCCCGGGACCCGGCTGGGTTTCCAGACGGGATCCATCACGATGAGCCGGCCTTTCGGCGTGAGCACGCGGGTGGTCTCGCGCAACATTTCCTGAAGCTGATCGTCCGTCAGATGGTGCGTGACGAAGATGGCTGTCACCACGTCGACGCTTCCCGACTCGATAGGCATTTGGGTGGCATCGCCCAACAGCGCGCTACCCGGAGCCTTGGTGGCGCATCTCCGCAGTTTGGGCATCTCATTATCGAGGCAGGTGTAGACGCACGCCGGCGGCAACAGCCCGCGCAAGGTGCCCGTGCCTCCGCCGATATCGACGACGCGCCCGCGGCAACCGGAAAAAGTGCGCCGCAAGCGCGAATGGACGATCGGAGCGCCTGCTAGAAACTGTGTCAGGTCATAAACCCAGCCTATGGACGCAGCTTTGTGAAGTGTATCGAGCAGGACCCCTGGCATAATGTTGCTCCTGGTTCAGGGCTGGAATGCGTGAATAGCATCCACCACTCTCATCTGGTCGTCCTCGCTCAGGCCTGCGTAGAAAGGCAGCCGGACCAGACGCCCGCTGACATCTTCGGTTACCGGGCAGAAGGGCTCGGCGGCTGCAAAGCGCCGCGCTATCTCGGACAGATGCAAGGGCAGGTAGTGGAAGACGCTTAGAATATTCCGCGATTTCAGAAATGCGATCAGCGCGTCCCGTTGTTGCTGCGACGGCATCAGCAGATAGAACATATGGAAGGGCTGCTCGCAGTGGGCGGGAACGAACGGCAATCGTACCTTGCGTTCGCCAGCCCAGTCGTGCAGTTGTGCCGCGTAGCAATCCCAGATCCGCTTACGCGCCTGCTGGATGGTCTCGCGTTCTTCCAACTGGGCGCAGAGCAGGGCCGCCAGCAAGTCCGACGGCAGAAAGCTCGACCCGAGATCCACCCATGAGTACTTGTCCACTTCGCCACGAAAGAAACGGGCACGATCGGTCCCTTTTTCACGAAGGATTTCCGCCCGGCGAACATCGTCCGGCTGGTGGATCAGCAATGCGCCGCCCTCGCCGCAGCTGATGTTCTTGGTTTCATGAAAACTTAAGGTCGCGAAACGGCCGAAGGTGCCAAGCAGCTGCCCGTTGTAAGTCCCGAAGAGTCCGTGCGCGTTATCCTCGACTACAGCGACGCCGTGCCGGCGGGCGAGGTCCAGAATGGCGTTCATTTCGCATCCCACGCCGGCGTAATGTACCGGGACGATGGCTTTCGTGCGCGGAGTCATTAAGCGATCGAGCGCGGACTCATCCATATTGAGCGTATCCGGACGGATATCGCAAAACACAGCGCGAGCCCCGCGCAACACAAAAGCGTTGACCGTGGAGACGAACGTAAACGACGGCACGATCACTTCATCGCCGGGGCCGATATCGAGCAGAAGCGCGGCCATCTCCAGGGCATCGGTACAAGATGTGGTCAGTAGCGCCTTGGACCCGAGGACGGCGCCGAGCATTTCTTCACACTTGCGGGTAAACGGCCCATTTCCGGAAATGTGGCCATTTTCCATGGCCTGTTGCATGTACCCGAGCGCCTTGCCGGGAATGTGCGACCGGTTAAAGGGGATCGGCGACAGAGAGTGGCTGGGGATCGCGGCCGTCATGAACCGTGAACTCCCGCCGCGTGTTTGCCTCTCGTCTGGATGGTCTCATCGGTCGATTCGCGAACCATGAAAGGCGGCTGCTCCATCATTCTGAAATGCATCCGTGCCAGGTACTCTCCAATCACGCCTAACGCGAACAACTGCGCTCCGGAGAAGATGCTGATCACGGACGCGAGGAACGGAAAACCTGGCGCCGAAGATCCGTCCATCCAGTATCGCGCGAGCACAAAAATCAGCAGCAGAAATCCGAACAGGGTGAAGGCGAAACCGATCAAGCTGGCGATTTGCAAGGGCAGAGCGGTAAATCCCGTCATCATATTGGCGGCATGAACCAGAAGCTTCCGCAGCGTATAGTTCGAGGCGCCTAACGAACGCGTGTCGTGCCGCACCGGGATGGCCGAAAAGCCGGTGGTACCCCAAGTGAGCAACACGTCGATCGATACAAAGGGGCCGCGATAGTGTTCGAAGCAGTCGCGAAGGGAAGTTCGAAACGCCCGGAATGCGCTGACCTTCCGGGCGCTTTCGGCTCCCATGGCGTTGGCCAGGGTCATTTTCGTGACACGCGAGGCCAGGTTGCGCCAAATCCCGTGCTGTTCCTTGTCGGGTGTTCCGTACACGACGTCGAATCCTTCGTCGAGCTTCGCCAGGAGCCGGGCAATTTCTTCCGGCGGATTCTGGAGGTCGTCATCTATCGTTACGATTGTGTCGAATCGGGCATGGCGAATTCCACAGAGGAGAGCGTTGTGCTGACCGTAGTTGCGGCTTAGACTCAGTCCCCGGATCCAGCGATGCTGGAGCGCAAGTTCACGAATGCAGGACCAGCTGCCGTCGGAGCTGCTGTCATTTACCAGGATCAGCTCGAAGGAGGTACCCAGCGCGGCCAGAGCGGGCTGAAGCCGCCTCACGAGCGCCGGCAGGCTCGCTTCGCTATTGTAGACGGGAACGACGACGGAAATGGAGGTCATTCTTGGAACTTCATTCTATCGTGCCAGTGAGCCTCGGTGGGTCAAGTGCGGTCGTAACCTAAAATGTCACCATTAGAAAGTACCCGATGGACTACATAAAAAGTTTCTGGGAAAACCAGGGTTTACGCCATGAGGCCTCGCACCGCGCTTCTTGGGGAGATCTTTTCGCCATCGAGCTGGAAATCGAAACGATTGGCCGCTTCATCCAGCCGGGCCAGCGCGTACTCGATGTGGGCTGCGCGAACGGCTTCTCCACCTTCCGCCAGATGGATCTTCATCCAGATGCCATTTTCACGGGAATCGACTACGCTGAGGCGATGATTGCGCAAGCGGAGCGGGCTAAGCAGGAGAAGAAGCTGGGCAATGACCGGGTAACCTTCGCAGTCCATTCCGTCCTCGATCTGCCGTTTCCGGAAGGCAGCTTCGACGTGGCGTACACCACGCGTGTGCTCATCAATCTGCCCACCTGGGAGGAGCAATTGCAAGGAATACAGCAGTGCCTGCGCGTGGTGAAACCGGGAGGCGCGGTCATCCTGTCGGAAGGGTTTTGGGAGCCGCTCTGTCTCCTGAACAGCCTGCGCCTGCTGTTCAAGCTTCCGCCGCTGGCGGAACACGATTTCAACCGATACCTCAAGCAGGCGCGGTTGGAAGCTTGGTTGCGCGAGCAAGGTCTGTCCTTCCAAGTCGAGGATTTCTCGTCGGTCTACTACTTTGGCTCGCGCGTGCTCCGGGAACTCATCCAAAAAGAGCAGCTACCGTTTGGGGACTACAACAGCCCCGTGAACAAGCTGTTCTACGAGATGGAGCGTGAATACTCCGGCGGCGGTGTGGGCGTCCAGCAGGCCTACGTCATTCGCAAATAGCCCTGCCGGGTTGGCCTCCAAACGCGCGTAGGATAATGGAAAGACGACGAGGGCGTACTCCATGAAGGCACAACTCCGGCTCCTTTGCGCGTTTTTGTTGCTGGCCGGGCTCGCGATTGCCCAGCGGGCCATGACGGTGGCCGACGTGATCGCATTTGTAGATTCTCAGATCAAGCTGAAGGGCGATGATAAGGCCACCGCCGACTTTCTGCAACACGTTAAGCTCACGGAGAAGCTCGAAATTCGCGACGTCGAGAATCTTCAAGGAAGAGGCGCAGGGGTCCGGACGCTTCAAGCACTGCGGAAGCTAAGTGAGGATTCCGCCAGTCTGGCTGCTGCTCCGCCGCCGCCGGTGCCGCCACCACCCAAGCCGCCGCCTCCGCCGGCCGAACTGGCCGCCATCCTGGCAGCCGTGAAAGACTACGCACTCAACTACACCAAGAACCTGCCGAACTATGTGTGCGTGCAGATCACACGGCGGCGCATCGAACCCACCGAACGCGGCTATCTTCCCGCAGGCGATGAAGTTCAGGAGTTGCTGAGTTTTGTGGATGGCAAGGAAAGCTATAAGGTGGAGATGGTCAACGGCAAGTCGCAGCCCAATCTCAAGCATGAGCAGCTCGGGGGCGTGGTTACCTCCGGAGAGTTTGGCAGGTTGATGTCCAGTATTTTTAATCCGGAGTCGGGTACCGAGTTCCACTGGGATCATTGGGCCACCGCCCTGCGCGGCAAGCCCATGTACGTATTTGGTTACTCGATATCGAAAGAGAACGGCTATAGCATGTACCACGACGAGTCGAAGCGCGAATATACATCCGCATACAAGGGCCTGGTCTACGCCGATCTGCAAACCAAGGAGATCATGCGTATCACGATGGAAACCGTCGACATCCCTGCCGATTTCCCCATCCACGAAGTGAAGATCACGCTGGATTACAACCCGACTAAGATCGCCGGTCAGGAATACGTCCTTCCCTACCACTATGAGCTGACTTCCAAGGAGGTCAGAGCGGAGACCACGAACCGCGCCGACTATCGCCTCTATCAGAAGTTCGGTGCCGAGTCCGGCATCACCTTTGGCGACATCGCCCCGATCCCCGAGGATCAGCTCAAGGAGCAACCGGCGGCTGCCCCGCAGACTCCGGTGACCGGGAAGAAGAAGTAGTCTGCGATTTGCGGCCTGGATCTTTTTGTCGGGCTTACTGCTGGCGCAAGATCAGCCTGAGCAATATCCGCGATTCTTATCGAATTTCTACGTCGGGGTTCATTTGGGCTACATCGACTATGCTTTTTCCCGAGCCCAGTTGCAGCCAGGATTCCAGGCGCGATCCATTCACATCCCGCATATCGCCGCACCGGCGGCTTCATCCTGCGTGAAGCCTGCACCGGGGCAAGAAGCAGTAGGCAGAGGAGTTTGCGGATCAGGCGGACCCTCTCAGATGGCCGCAAGAACTCCTGGTACTAAGGTCCTTTGGGTGGTCGCCTGCGTGTGAATCAGCGTTAATACGGGGCGCGCGGCGGGTTGCCTCAGACCAGCGTCTCGGCGATGATCATCCTAGGCAGTTAAATCTTTCGGTGAGAGGAATCGATGAGACCTCTGGTTCATCAGTTGTCCCGGTGGGCGCTTTGGCGCCAACGCCATGGACAAGACCTGATTGAATATGCGCTGATAGCGGGTCTTGTGGCGGTCTCGGCCGTCGCGATCATGCCAGGCTATGCCAGAACAATCAGTCAGATCTTCTCGAAGGCGAACTCAGTCCTGGTGCATCAGAGCGGGAGCTAACAGAGCCTCGCGGTTCGTCGTCACTGCATTCTAGGATTGGTCCAGCTTTGGACGCCATCCCCGAACCTGACCGGTCCAAACGGGGTTTCTGTGGTGGACTCGCAAGGATAGTCGAAGTGACAATTCCAACCATGCCTTCCCAGCGTTTCCTTAAGGCCTTTCTCGACTTCGTGGTTGTGGGTCCCGATATGCAGACGGCAGACCTTGCGGTCGAGTTCATCGATCGCGGATCGAACGATCTTCAGTTCCTCCCCCTGAACGTCCATATCGATCAAGTCGACGCGATCCAGATCGTGCAGCAGGCTTGCGAGAGTCACCGCTTGCACCTCGATTGATTTCCACCCGCTCTTGAGCTCGATTACCGGGATGCCCTCATAGAGTTCCTGGGTTTTATTCCGAGGTCTTTCATAGGATCCGGCGATGGCCTGGCCATACCACTGGTCGGCTCGATCTTCACCGCCCTTCGGCATTCCGACATAGAAAAGCGTAGTACCGGGCTGGTCGCTGACCACGGCCTGCACCAGTGAATGCTCGGCCGGATTCAGGCCGTTTCCCCGAAAGTGTTGCTGCAACCATTTGAAATGCAGCGGTTCACCTTCCACGGCCACCAGATGACATTTCTGAATTCCCCGCTGCCTCGATGCGAGTGCGGCCCGCACCACCCAGCGTCCGTATCCGGCGCCCAGCTCCAGCATGGTGTAGCGATCCCGCGCCCGCCAAACCGATTCCAGAATGTCGATCCATTCGAAGTACTCTTCGTCGAGGGGCGGCGGACCCATCTGGACCTCGGACGGGGACGGCGTGGTGGTCGACACGAACTCGCAGCGCAAACGCGCGCCGATGAAATCGGTCTGGCAACCTTCAGGAACCGGGCCCGAGTAGGCCGAAAACTTCTCAAAAATCGGATGGTTGGTCATTTAGCTAGGACGGCTGGCCGCTGTACAATTCGATGGTGCTGGAGGAGGGAGTCAAACCCTCAGAGTGCATAACAAGAAAGCAGATGGTAGCGGGCGAGGGACTTGAACCCCCATGACCTTGCGGTCGGACGATTTTGAGCCGTCTGCGTCTGCCAGTTCCGCCAGCCCGCCATGCAGACCAATTCTAGCGCGTTCTGGTGTGAACGGTCATCCCGCGAGGGATTTCCAGTTCTTGATTAAGTGGTCGGCGGTCCGCCATGCGAGAGCTTGCAGAGTAAGTGTAGGATTGCGAGCACCGCTCGATCCCATCACGGACGCGCCGAGCACGCCGAGGTTGGGCGCTTCGTGCGAAAATCCCCACCGGTCGACCACGTTGGTCTCGGGATTGTCGCCCATGCGTGTGCCGCCGTAAGCATGGGTGCTGATTCCGGGTCCGTTGGCCGGAGGCTTGTTGACTTCGATCGCGCCGGCCGCGCGGAACCATTCCTCCATCTTGTTTTGCGCGTGTTGCAGCGCGCGCTGCTCGTTCTCGCGCACGCCGCCGGAGGTGATGCGGCACACTGCATCGCCCAGCGGATCGCGCACCTCGGGGTCCAGATCGAGGAACGTGGTTTCGTAGGGAAACGTGTTGGTCTGGAGATAGGTCGACGCGACGCGCCCGGCGTTCTCATGCACGAACTTCTTCCAGGCCGATCCAAAGAGCGGCGCACGGCCGTAAGTATTCATGGCCGCGGCATCGATGGGGTGGCGCTCGGTGTAGACGTGCAGGCTCGCGCCGCCGATGAAGCCGAGCCCTGCGTGGTCGAAGGAATCGTCGGCCCACTCATCCACGGTTGCGCCTTGAGCCGGCAGCCCGTACCAGACGTTGAGGTCGTAGGGGAAGAGCGCGCTAACGTTGCTGACCCAATGTCCGAAATAATGGCGCCCCACCTGGCCATGATTGTTCGACAGCCCGTTGGGATGCGCTTTCGATTTCGAGAGCAGCAGCAGGCGCGAGTTTTCGTAGGTGTAGCCGGCGAGCAGCACGATTTTAGCGGGCTGAAAATACTCTTTGCGATCGCGGATGTAGTTGAGTCCGGTGACGCGGCCGTTCGAATCGGTGATGATCCGCGTGACGTGGGCTTTGTCGAAGATGGTCAGGTTCTTGGTGCGGACGGCCTCCGGAATGGTGGTGGTCGCCGTGGAGTTTTTCGCGCCTACATGACATCCTCCGGCGCTGCAGTAGCCGTGAAACACGCAGGCAGCGCGGCCCCGATACGGTTGCGAATTGATCGCAGCAGGCGGGCGGAAGGGTTTCCATCCAAGCTGCCGCGCCGCGTCCATCATGTGGTCCGTAAAGCCCGCGCCGCGAAGCGGAGGCATGGGATACTCGCGCTGCCGGGGACCTTCGAACACATTGCCCGCAGGATCGATGCGGCCCTGAACATTGCCGGCCTTCCCGCTCACGCCGACTTCCTGCTCAATGATGTCGTAGTAAGTCTCTAATTCCTCGTAGGTGATGGGCCAGTCCTCGAGTGTGGACCCGGTGGGAATCGAATTGGGTCCGTAACGACGGGTCGACTCCGAGCGCGTTCGAAAATCCCAGGGCTTCAGACGCCAGCTCTGCGCCCAGTAATGGATCGACGTCCCGCCGATCGCGTTCATCATGGGATGAACTCCGGCCGATCGAGCCTGCTGCGAGGGCGTCGCACGCACCGTGGGACATTCCCGCTGGGCTTTGGGCGAGCTAGTGACGAGGCGGCGAACGTTGTTGTAGACCTCGTCGGCATGGAAATCCCTGTGCGGGTCCATCCAAGTGCCGGCTTCGAGACCTGCGATCTTGAGGCCAGCGCGAGCCAGGGGGAGCACCGCGACACCGCCCGCTGCGCCGAGGCCGATGACTGCTACGTCCACGGGTTTCAGATTAATGGCCATACTTGATGCCGTAGGCGGACACACGGTACGGTTTGACGTCGACGTTCAATGCCTGGTCTTCGGCAGCGACGGCAGGGCGCGGACCGGGATAGCGGATCAGGTCCCACCCGGCGAAATTCCTGTTACCGCCGTAATAGGGATCGCTGAACATGCCTTCAAGTGTCAGGCGGCGTGCGCGATTGAAGAATGGACTATCGACCATTTCGTTAAGCGCGTGGTCGCGCTGCCCGGCCGCAAGTTCGGCGAACGGCGCGCCGTGAACCCGGTGGGCGTATTCGTCGAGTGCCTCCAGGCCCTGGACGAAGCTGGCTCTTTCGTTCGCGTTGGGTCCGGCCAGGACGCGGTCGATATAGATTTGCGCGCCCGCTTCCACAGCGCCCGGTCCGAGCTCGTCGCGCGGGATCAACCGGTCGATAAAAGCGACCAGCGTCTTCATCTGTGCAGGCGTGAGAGCACCCTTCTCGGCAGGTTGCTGAGCCGACAACGTTAGGGCCGCCAAAGGCACGAATGCGGCGCTCTGAATCACTGCCCGTCGCGAGACATCGCCCGGATTCTTCTCCTTACGGTTCATGCGATCAATCATACATGCAAGGCGAAACCCTTGACACGGGGATCTACACTTTAGCCGGAGGAGCATTCAAATTTCATGACCATTCTGAAAACAATGGCCGTTGTCATACTCGCGGCTGTTCTGCTCAATACCGCCGGCTGCAGGAAATACGGCAATTCGTTGGCGCTTCCCGCCAGGCCGCAGCTGCCCTACGTTTATGCGCAGAAGGACTACGATAACGACTTCGCCGCCTACAGCGCTAATGCGCCCGCGATCACCGATGAAGCCAAACAAAAATTGGCGCAAGCGGCGCGGAATGACATCGCCTGGGGGCTGATGGGCTTGATGGACGATTTGTATAACGTGTACTCCGCGAATCTGTACTCCGGGAAAGGCGCGCTCGCCGTGACGGGCGACGCGGCGAATCTGGGGCTCACGACTGCGGTGGCGATCGCCTCCAGAACGGCTGCCAAGACGCTGTTCGGCGCATTGGGAACAGCTATCACCGGCATAAATCTGTCGGTTAACAAGAATGTGTTTTCGCAACAGACGTACCAAGTGATTGCGTTAGCCATGGAAACGCGTCGAACTGCGATTTTCACCGAAATATCCGACGGGCTCGCGAAGAAGTCGGTTCTTGAATATCCGCTCACGGCGGTGAAGCGAGACTTGGTCTTATATCTTTATGCCGGTTCTCTTCCCGGCGGGCTGCAGGAGATTCAGAAGGAAGCCGGCGCGGCGTCGGCGGCAATCGACTCGCAGGCCAGGCCCGCGGGAGCGCCCCTGAAGTAGACTTGTGATCCGATGTTCATCGGTAACCGGCCGCCTGCAATTCGAAGAGTTGCGCATAGCGGCCCTGCGCGCGCAGCAATTCTTCATGCGAGCCCAATTCAGTGACATGCCCGTCGGCAATCACGGCGATCCGGTCGGCAATTCTCACGGTCGAAAACCGGTGCGAGATCACGATGCCAATCCGTCCCTTGAGATTCTCTTTTAGCTCGGCGAAGATCGCGGCCTCGGCCTCGGGATCGAGCGAAGACGTGGGCTCGTCCAGAATCCAGATGTCTGCGTCGCGATACATGATGCGAGCTAAGGCAAGCCGCTGCCACTCGCCGCCGGACAGATCGTGACCGCCCTCGAAAAGTCTCCCGACCTTGGCGTCGAGCCCGCGCGGCATTTTCTTCAGCAGCCAATCGCTGCGGGCGTCACGCAGAGCAGCCATAACTCTCTCGTCAGTTGCTTTATCGAGTACTTCGCCACCCGGCCGGCCCATCACCACGTTTTCGCGGACCGACAATTCGTAACTCGCGTAGTCTTGAAACAACACACCGATCCGGCTGCGTAGAACTGTGGGATCCAGATCCTTCAAATCGACGCCTCCCACGCGCACCGAGCCTTGATCGGGATCGTAAAAGCGGAGCAGCAGCCGGATGAGCGTACTTTTCCCGGCTCCGTTTTCGCCCACCAGCGCGATCAGCTCGCCGCTGCGGATATGCAGGTTCAATCCCGCCACGGCAGGCTCCGTTCCACCGGGATATTTGAATGTGACGTTGTCGAAAGCGATTCCGGAAGTGCTGATGCCGCTGTGCCATGCGGACTCGGGATGCGGATCGACGGGCACCGGCACCAGCGGACCTATTGATAGAAATGAGAAGTAATCGTCGAGGAAAGTGGTGTGCTGGTCCACCGCGACGAAGGTGCTCGATATTTGGCCTAGCGTACTGGAAACGGCGTTGAACGCACCGATCACCAGCACTACGCCGCCAGGATCGATGGTGCCGGCCACTCCCCGTACGGCGAGAAACACATAGGCCAACGCGAGCGTGGTCCCGCCCACCAGACCGGTGAGTAAAGAGATGCGCGTGGCCGAGCGGTACATCAGCTCGCGCTGCTTGAACAGATCCTCGGACAGTTTGGTGTGCCTGCCGAGGAGATAATCGGCCAGAACGTAGGCCCGGATTTCCTTGGTCGAGCGTGGCTGGACGAGAAGGTCGCCCAGATATTCGCGCTCGCGCTCTTCCGGTGTTTCCTTGTAGAAATATTCGTAGAGACGCGAGGTTACGCGACGCTCGAGCGCCAACGAAAGTCCTGCCGCCGCCAGCGCGAGAAGCACAAGCACCCAGTGCAGGCTGGCGAGAAGTCCCGCCATCAGGATCACCGTAACGATGTTGCCGGAGAGCCCCAAGACGGACCAGGTGAGGTCGCCTGGCCGCCAGGAAACGTCGCGCTTAGCGCGCGCCAGACGATCGTGCCAATCGGAATTATCGAAGTGGCCGATATCAACCTTGGACGCCTGCGCGAGCAATCGCCGTTCGGCTTCGAGCTGCACCCGGCGGACGAACAGATTCCGGCCGTAGCCCATGTATGCGCCTATCGCCCGCTGTACTGCCGTGGCCACCCATAATCCGACCAGGATGGGAACCAAGTCCGTGAATCGCAGCGAATGCAGGCGGGCTTCGGCGATGCGGTTGACCAGAGTCGCGCCCAGATAGACAGCGACAGGAGGCATCGCCGCGGTCAGCATCCCAAGCACCGAATACCGGATCAGCGAGCGCGGGGAGGCGGCCCAGGCAAGGCCCATGCCTTGCCGCAGGTTCTTCCGGACCCTGCGGCCTCGGCCCTTTGTGCTGGGTGGGCTGTCCGGCATATTTTTACAGCTTAGGCGAAATGGGCGGACTCGGACAAGGAACGGATTAAGAAATGAATGTCATCAGAATCAGCGCCGGCAGAAACCCTCCATCGGATCTGCACGCGATCATCGAGATACCCGTCGATGATCTGCACCCGTTTTATACGGGTATCAGTTCCTACCTGCATCTGCCTGAGATTATGCGCGAGCAGATCGCGCCAAGCGCCTAGCAAACATTTAGCGCGCGCGCAGTTCTTCCAACTCCTCGAGGGTGCGTGGCCAATCTTTCCTCAATAGGCGGCTTAGCGCGCGGTCGGCGAGTAAGCGTCCTCCGGTCTGGCACACCGCGCAGTAGTTGGTCTCATTCGAGGCATAGCGGATACGCTGGATCTTGGCGCCGCAGCGGGGGCAGGGCATCCCATAACGTCCGTGAACGGCCATCTCTGGGCGGAACGCGGTGACCTTTTCGGGAAACCCACCGGCGGCTTCCGTACGGAGGCGCTGCGCCCATTCCTGTAATACCCCTTGAGTGGCGGCACGAAGCGTCGTGATTTCTTCGGTCGTCAGGCGCGACGTCAGTGTGATCGGCGAAAGCCGCGCGCGATGCAGGATCTCATCGGAATACGCGTTGCCGATCCCACTGAACACGTGCGGGTCGGTTAGAGCGCGCTTCAGTGTGTGGTTGCCGACGGTCAGGCCGCGCGTGAATTGTTCGAGAGACGCTGTCATCACATCCATTCCGCCTGGATCGAGCGCGGCCAATCCAGTGGCACCCAGCGCCATCTGCAGGGATGCGCGCTTTTGCGAGCCGGCCTCGGTCAACGTAAGACAGCCGTTGTCGAACAGGAATGCCGCTAAAGTGCGACGGCCGTCGGGCTTCTTGGCTTTCTCGAACCAGTGCAGGCGACCCGCGATCATCAGGTGCAGAACCAGCCAAACATCGTTATCGAAACCGATCGCGATGCGTTTTCCCACGCGCTGGATCGCGGAAACCTTGTGGCCGATACAGGCGGCCACTGGAGGCTCGATGGTGCGCAGCAGGAAGGGGCTCGCGATCTGGGCCTGCGTCAGCGTGTGGCCTAAGATCCGCTGCTCCAGCGCCTCGATATAGACTGTAATGTCGGGAAGTTCCGGCATGAGCGTACATATTAGAGAATACAAACATGACTACCGCTGAAATCCGAACGCACCTTCGATATTCCGGCTGGGCCTCGCGGAGGCTCCTGGACGCTGCTAAGAAACTGAGTCCGGAAGACCTGACTCGAAATGTCGGCGTGTCGCATGGCAGCATCCTCGGAACGCTATCTCACATCCATTTCGCGGACCGTATCTGGTATTCGCGCGTGGTGGATCCGAACGAGCCGGTGATCCGGGAGTCAGATCTGGCCACACTCGAAAAGGAATGGCCTGCGATCCAACAGAAGTGGGAAGCGTGGGCCGAGCGACTTCAAGATGCGGACCTCGGACGCATGATCGCGACCAAGTCCATGGACGGCATCCCATACGAGGTAGCGGTGGAAAAGACCGTGCTGCATCTGGTGAATCACGATTCACTGCATCGTGGCCAAGTGATGGGGATGATCCGGCAATTGGGAATCGCGCCACCGCCGACGGACTTGATGATGTACTACAGGCTATCGGCTAGCGGGGCCGCTGTTTAGTTAAGAGCCTAGAGGCCCATCACCTGATAGCCGGCGTCGACGAACAAAACGTTGCCGGTGACGCCGCGACCCAAATCGCTTGCCAGGAACACTGCGGCATCGGCGACTTCCTCGGGCGTGCAGTTGCG
>Ga0070735_10001347_pt1 | contig 23932 bp, 27 predicted proteins | sample Coa_R1_FD_66443 | JGI IMG/M metagenome (GOLD analysis project Ga0070735, IMG submission 66443) | Surface soil microbial communities from Centralia Pennsylvania, which are recovering from an underground coalmine fire - Coalmine... | ecosystem: Environmental > Terrestrial > Soil > Unclassified ...
GTGCGAACTACCGCTGGCCGGAAGGTAACCAAGTCTAGAACTAATTCGCGGGTTTCCGATTTTCCGTCGGTCCACTGTTGCACTTGCGTTCGATTCAGAAAAATTGCCAAACGTTGATTGTGACTGTGTGGCGAACTTAGCTCTCCGGGCTACATTTTCTCTTCAAAAACGGTGAAGTCTTTTCCGTCGTACAAGATTTTGTTGCCCGGTGCAGGAGGCGTGCCTGCGGCCGAGGCCATTACTGTGGGATGCCCAGGCTTGATGAGGACTTCCAGGTATTCGCCCGTTTTGGGAGGAGAGTAGTGTTCGCCCGCCTTGAAAACTTTAATGTCTCCTCGCTGCATTTGTTGGCCGCTTAGTTCCACAGGACCGAGCGCTAACACTTATGCGATCTCCGCAGGAAGCAGCGCCCGCCGCGCACGGCGCGCTGTTTCGGAAGACTCGGACAAAATAAGTTCCTTGGGCATTCCCGGTACCTCAGAGGGCCTCACTGATGGCAGAATTTCTGCCGCAAATTCCTTAACAAACTTATCCAGCGCGGCCCAATCGGTGTAGTCGTAGTCCCTAGATGTATCTGTCGCCGCGCCCGCTTTTCTGGCGATTCTCTTCATGACGAATCGGACCAGGAAACTATAGTGTGTGTAGACCAGCGCTCCGGCGACCGGTTTCATGCGAGTCGGATGCCAGTCTGTGTCCGCAACGAATTTTTCGAGCATCTGATTCACATCCGCCACGAACCGCGCATGTTCGTCTGTAGTTGTACCGGATTTCTCAACGCCCGCTTCGCTCAGTGTCACGGAAACGAACGCGGATGGCAGGTTTTCAAGCCTGGAGCGATTTTCCTTTACGAATTTCACCATTTCGGGTTCGTGGCTGCCAGCATGTACAGATGCGGCGAGCACGACAGCGGAATAACGATCCAATTTGAATGCGAGTGGGTGCTTTACATCTTGCGTATCTACGTCGAATCCAAGTTTGCCTAGCTCGGCGGCAATGTGGTCGGCGATGCGCCGCGTTTGGCCTTCTCGCGTTGCATAGAAGACTCCAACCCTCGTCGCGGGGCTGCTCGTATTATCGCTCTCCAATTCCGGAGAAATAGAATGTGCCGGACCCAGCGGATTGAACTTTGAGGGATTCATACCGCACCTCCTCCTTATATGCTGCGTTCCTGGTCGGTAAGAGCGCTGTGAGCCGCGTCACAACACCATGTGCCGGCCGTCATAGGGTCGAAGTGAGAGTTCGGCCCTACGAACGCACGATAAACCGGTTAGGATAAGTTCTTATGGGACAGAACCTTTTGCCACGGCTCCGCGCGTCGGCTAGAATGACCCTTTTGCGAAGGGGTGCTGAAACATCGCAATTCGGGTGACTGAGCCACGATGACCGAGATCCAGTTCCACAACACATTGACGGACAAAACCGAGCCGTTTATCCCGCTGGTTAAGGGGGAAGTTCGAGCTTATACGTGCGGACCCACGGTCTACGACTTCGCGCATATCGGAAACTTTCGCACCTTCGTTTTCCAGGACGTCCTGCGCCGCTATTTGAAATCGAGGGGCTATCGCGTCATTCAGGTGATGAACCTGACCGATGTCGATGACCGCATCATTCAAAAAGCGGCTGCCGCCGGCGTAAGCATCCGCGAATACACCGATAAGTATATCCAGGCATATCTCGATGACCGAAAAGCGCTGAACCTCGAGCCTCCCGAACACGTCGCGCGGGCCACCGAACATATCGACGACATGGTGGAGCTTATTCAGCGGCTTACGGCCAAGGGCTTCACCTACATTAGCGAAGGTTCCACTTATTTTCGTATCTCAAAATTTCCGAACTACGGGAAACTGTCGAAAATTGACGTTGCCGGCATGCAAACAGGCGCCCGCGTGGACATGGACCGCTACGACAAAGACAACGCGCGCGACTTTGCTTTGTGGAAGGCGCCCAAGCCCGGCGAACATTTCTGGGAGACGCCGATAGGGCCGGGACGCCCGGGCTGGCACATTGAATGTTCGGCGATGGCTATGAAATACCTTGGCGAAACACTGGACATACATAGCGGCGGCGTCGATCTGACGTTTCCCCACCATGAAAATGAAATTGCGCAGTCCGAAGCGGCCACGGGCAAGCAGTTCTCCCGCTATTGGCTACACGCCGAGCACTTGTTGGTCGATCATGAGAAAATGTCCAAGTCGATGGGGAATTTCGCGACACTGCGCGAGTTGTTTTCTCACGGACACAAGCCGTCTTCGGTGCGATTTCTGCTGGCTTCGGTGCCCTATCGCCGTCAACTGAATTTCACGCCGGAAAGTTTGCAGGGAGCGGCCAGCTCGGTGGAACGCCTGCGCACGTTCGCCTCGCGTATCCGATCCGGAAAATTCCCCGAGGGTACATCTACTGCGATCGCGGAGCGCGTTGCGAAATCGCGCGAAGAATTCGACAGCGGACTTGCCGACGATCTGAATACCGCGCAGGCCCTGGCGGCAATTTTCGATCTGGTGCGCGACATCAATACGGCGATGGACCGCGGAGAATTCCGTCAGGGCGACGCCGCCTCGGTCCTGGTAGTGCTCGATTCATTCGACGGTATTTTTGCAGTGCTTTGCGATGACGATGCTGAAAAACTCCGCGCGCTGGGTCTCGCATCGGATTCTGCTTCAGTTGGCGATGCTGAAATCGAGGCGCTCGTGGCCGAGCGCCAGGCCGCGCGAAAGCGGCGCGATTTCGCCGCGTCGGACCGCATCCGCGATCAGCTCGCCCAGCGGGGAATTATCCTTGAAGATTCGCGCGATGGCGGAGTCCGCTGGAAACGCAAGTAACGCGCGAAGTTCTCACCTGGTTACCCTGCACTCTGGCCGTGTGGTGGATTGGCCGCCAGTCTTCGCGTAAACTGGATGCTAACGCCTTCTCTCTTGTTGGGCATCGTTCATGCCGACAAGCGGGCGCGCTTGCCCGGCACTGTCCGGGCCCGGGCCCGGGACCGAAGCCACTGTAATGGAGGACCCCGTGAAGCAGCCATTTATTGGACTTGCTAATGAAATGAAGCTCCCTAATCTCATCACGTCACTTCCAGGTCCTAAGGCAAAAAAAATAATCGCTCGCGATGCTGAGGTCATTTCGCCTTCCTACACGCGCTGTTATCCGCTCGTCGCGAAATCCGGTCGTGGTGCGATGGTGGAAGATGTAGACGGCAACACCTTTCTGGATTTTGCCGCAGGGATCGCCGTGGTCTCGACAGGACATTGCCATCCGCGCGTGGTCGATGCCGTTCAAAAGCAGGCCGCCGAACTCCTTCATATTTCCGGCACTGATTTTTATTTGCCGAACATCGTTGAATTGGCCGAGCGCCTGGCGGCCGTGGCGCCCGGTAAAGATCCCAAGAAAGTGTTCTTCGGCAATTCCGGCACTGAAGCCGTGGAGGCGGCAATCAAGCTGGCGCGCTATCACACTCGTCGCGACAAGATTATAGCGTTCTACGGGTGCTTCCATGGCCGTACGCTCGGCTCGCTTTCTCTCACCGCTTCCAGGGCTGTGCAGCGAAAGGGCTTTGGTTCACTCCTGGCGGGAGTTTTTCATATTCCGTATCCCAATTCCTACCGCTGCCCGTACGGCAATCCGTCGCCATGCAATTGTGTGGAGTCGGCCACGGTCCTGGAGCGTGAGATTTTCAAACGTATTGTCGATCCGGAAGAAGTAGCGGCGGTTTTTATCGAGCCGATTCAGGGCGAGGGTGGTTACGTACCCGCGCCAAAGGCATTCTTGCTTGAGTTACAAGCGATCTGCCGCAAGCACGGAATCTTGCTGGTCTCCGACGAAGTGCAAAGCGGGATGGGGCGGACCGGGAAGTGGTGGGCCGGCGATCATGCGGGCATCGAGCCCGACATTCTGTGCGTCGCGAAAGGAATTGCGTCGGGGATGCCGCTATCGGCCACGATTGCGCGCGCAAGCTTGATGGACTGGAAGCCCGGGGCGCACGCCAGCACTTTTGGAGGTAACCCTGTGTGTGTTGCGGCGGCGCTTGCGACAATGGAATTGCTGGAGACGCAATACATCGAAAATGCGCGGCGCATGGGCGAATTTCTTTTCACCCGCATGGCGGACTGGCCCGCCAAACATAAGATTGTAGGCGACGTTCGCGGCAAGGGACTGATGATCGGGGTCGAAATCGTGCGGAATCAAAAGACCAAGGAGCGCGCGCACGATTTTCGCGAAATGATTGTGGACCGTGCGTTTGAAAAAGGCCTTTTACTTCTGGGCGCGGGAGAAAATACCATCCGCATCGCGCCGCCACTGATGATCGACGAGGAACAGGCGGATTTCGCGGCGCGTACCCTGGAAGAGTGCATTCGCGAAGTCGAAAAATCCGCGTAACGTCTGAAGTTTGAGTAGTGGATTTTTCTCTGTGTCCTCTGTGCGCTCTGTGTTAAAAGTTTTCCCGGTTCGAGCAAAGCTTTAAACACAGAGTACACAAAGCGCACTGAGAAATTTAGAAGGACGCGTTTGGGAATCGCACGCTGATCCGACGCGAGTCAGGAACGAGTCGTGCCGATTTTCGCTCGAGCGATGTTCGGACTGGTCGATTGGGCCGCACGCAATGGTCTATCGGATTCAGCGACGCGGCCTTCGCCGGAAACGGCGAAGATGAGAGCGCGCCGAACCGGTGTTCGCGGCGAGACCTATGCGTATTGGTACCTGCGCAGGCACGGATACGTGATGATCGCGCGAAACTTTACCTTTCGCGGAATGAAGGGCGAAATCGATTTGGTGGGATACGATGGCGCGACGGTCGCGTTTGTCGAAGTGAAAACGCGGACCGGGTCCGGAGACGAGTTTGGCATTCCAGAAGAAGCGGTCACCCGTGAGAAGCAGCGGCATCTATCGCGTATCGCACGGCAATTTCTCCGCGAATATCGCGCCGGAAGCGCTCCGTTCCGGTTCGACGTTCTGGCGATTCAAGCCTCTCCCGGCGGGCATCCTGTCGTCCGCCTGCACAAAGGCGCTTTTGCGCCCTGATTAGAACCCCGGATACTTTCTCAATCTTCAAATGGTAAGGGAATAGTAGAATATTGGTTTTCGGCGCAGGAGGAATCTTTGCCAGAGTTAAGAAAAGACCCCATCACGGGACGATGGGTCATCATCTCGACGGACCGGGCCAAACGCCCGACGGATTTTTTGCGCCAAAGCGTTGAGATAAAGGGAGCCGGAGTCTGTCCGTTTTGTTATGGCAACGAATCCAAAACGCCTCCCGAAATTCTGCAGTATGGCCGCAATGGAGGCGGCGCGAATACACCGGGCTGGCAAGTGCGAGTTGTCCCCAATAAGTTTCCGGCGCTGGGAATCGAGGGCGATCTCGACCGGGAAGGCGAGGGATTATTCGACCGCATGAACGGTATAGGCGCTCATGAAGTCATTATCGAGACGCCCGAGCACCGCAGCACTTTTGCGACGATGACAGATAAGCAGATTGAGGATGTCCTGTGGGCATTTCGAGACCGCATGCTCGATTTAAAAAACGACAGGCGCTTCCGCTACATCCTGATTTTTAAGAATCATGGAGAAGCTGCGGGCGCAACGCTGGAGCACCCGCATTCGCAACTGATCGCGTTGCCCATTGTTCCCAAGCAGGTGCGCGAGGAAGTGGACAGCGCGCGACACTATTACTACGATAAAGAACGGTGCATTTTCTGTGACATGATCCGTCAGGAAATGGATTCAGGCGTGCGCGTAATCAGCGAAACGCAATTGTTCGTTACGCTCGCACCGTACGCCCCACGCTTTCCGTTCGAGGTGTGGATTCTGCCAAAACAGCACAATTCGGCTTTTGAGAATAATCAGACGCCCGTCTATGCGGGCCTCGCAAAAGTTATGAAAGACATAATGGCGCGGCTGGATGTGGTGCTCGACCGCCCCGCGTACAACATGATGATTCACACATCGCCGATCGGAGAAGAAACCAACGAGCACTATCATTGGCACATCGAGATTATCCCCAAGCTCACGAAAGTGGCTGGATTTGAGTGGGGCACAGGTTTCTACATTTGTCCGACGCCCCCTGAGGAATCCGCGCGTTTCATTCGAGAAGCTCAGCTCGTTCCTTCGCCGGTACGATGAGACGTAGGAATTTGTCCTCGATTATTTCGTCACAAAATAAATCCGCTACGCCAAAATTATTTAAATTTGCACGTCAGGCGGGCAACTGACAATTTCGTCGCAGTTTCGTTATACTCGTTGCATCCGGCGCGGTACCCAAGAGGCCTAAGGGAGAGGTCTGCAAAACCTCCATCCGTGGGTTCAAATCCCACCCGCGCCTCCAGATATACGGCTGTGTTTCCTGCTAGTTGACGACTTCGGTTTTCGTGCGTAACCGTTGCGTATCGTTCATTTCGAGAAACACGATTGGATCACTAGGCGAGCCGTTTGTTGCCTTCGAGCATTTCGGGCTGCTCTTTAGTTAGCGGAGTCTTGTGACAGGGTTGATCCGGTGTTGCATCCAAATTCCCAATGGTGCCCTGCGCCACGGTTCGTCGTGCTAGGGCTTCACAATATTCCGGCACTCCGGATTGCCGCGCGAGCCCTCCCCACCCTTTACCGAGTGCTTCGGCAAGGCTGGCCTACCCCTTCAAGCGCGTCCCTTAGTCAGTCGGTTACCCATCTGCATCACCCGTAGGTAACAGACTAGCCTGGGCGGTAAACGAACGTGGTTTTTATTCCTTACCGGACTCTAATCGGACCCCAGAGTTTTAGCCCGTGGGGACTCGACCCGCAGACTTCTACCGTTTCATCGGTAAGGCTTTCCGATGTCAAATGGGCCCGGCGGGCCGGGAATGCCAGCGTTTGCAGTCCGGACGTTTGTCCGATCCTGGGGGCAACCTCAAGCGACCCGAGTTTTAATACAGCGAAACACGAAGATTCGTCACTGCAGAAAGACGGTCTTGACAACTCTCGGAAACAGTGCAATATAACCGGCAGGGACACAAGCCCACAGCCTGCTTTCCCAAAGCAGACAAAATGAACGTCAACAGGAGGCCAACCATGAAAGCTAAAATTCTGACATTTTCATCCCGTGGCGATACGACACTTCTCGAATACGATCCGGCAACTGCCAACATGGAAGAAGTGAACGAGGTAATTGCCGAATATGAAGCCAAGACCGGCGCGCAGCCATTTGACATGGCCACCGGTGAACGCATCGAGAAAGTCACACGCAAGCAGAATGAAGTCTTGATGGTACATCCCATCGCTGGCGGCTAACGGTACGCTGGCTGTCGCTGACACGACTGCGATCGGCACGGTAGGATTTCGTTGGCATGAGGCTGACGCGACATTGGCGGTAGTCCATTTCTGCTAGGCGGTATTTGTATGGCACCAGCAATCTTATTCGTGATCGTGTTCCTCACCATTATCGTGTGGAGGCTTCTGTTCACTAGCCTACACAGACCGTTGGTTAGAGAAACTGGTGCACCAGAACAGCAACACAATAACATCTTGGAGCAGGGTCTACACATCTTAGGGCAGAACGATTCGGACGGCGGAAACTGCAACGCAGGAGAACAATCCGCGGAAACCTATCTGCACCGGATCGTCGCGCTCACGGGCGCCACGCAAAGGGGTAGTTCTTATATCCTAAATGTTGGCAAAGCGCGATTCCATGTGCGCGAGAGAAACGTGAAGCGAATACCAGACGGAGCAGATCCCGCATGGGCACGCTGGGAAACATGCTTTCATCCCGCACACCAAGACATGGCGGCAGAGGAGCAAATTGCCACCGTGCTGTTGCAACTCAAGAGTAATCCATGGCTGTTTGATAGCTGGTCCACCAAGCGCGAGCTGGCGTTTAAGGCCGACGGCCAGATGTTCAATCACCCGAAGTGATCGGCTCGCGATGAGAATAAGAACCAAATGCACACCGGCCCAGCGGGCAGCCAAATACCTTGAGCGCATTGCCGCGCTAACCGGAGCCAAGCGAGATCATGATGGCAGTTACCGGCTCACTGCCGGGCGGAGGGACTTCCAATTGGAATCAAGATTCGTTCGTGTTATCTCATCGCGCGACCAATCGACGTGCTTTTATGTTGCTACGGACCGAGAGATACCGAGCGCAGAAGCGGTTGCGTCTGCTTTACTAGAACTGAAGAACAATCCAAGATTATTTGAGAAGTGGAGAGAACGACGGGGATGTACTTTCAAGGCGAATGGAAAGAAGTTTAGAGGTACAAACAGATATCTTGTGCATTGATCTCGTCGGCACTGGTAAAAACCCGATTTCGATGTGCTAATGACCGCGACTTGCACTTGCCCTGTATAAAAAAAGTGGAGTAGTTTCGCATTAATTCGTGGAGTTCAGGACAGCTGTTCCTTCCTCGTGTTCTAGTTGGTCCCAGTGAAACCAATTGCCTCCGCTGCTTGACCCTCAATAAGGAGGCTGGAAATGAGACGTAATCTCCTCTTTTTGATTTGCCCATTGGTGTTTCTTGCCTTGCAGGAAAATGTCTGGGCGCAGCAAATCGTCGTGCCCGCGGGGACGCTGCTGCGTTGCACGCTCAATGAACCGAATTTTTCCTCGGCAACAGCCGAAGTGGGCGACCCTATTGTCTGTCATGCCGGCGCTACGCAGCAGTTCGGGCGTGAGGCCTTCCCAAGTGATACCTACATAGCCGGACATCTCGAAGCATATAAAGATCCCGGGCATTTTGTCGGCAAAGGTTGGGTGCAATCGACACCTTGGCGACACAACCACGTGACGTTCAGTTCGCACTGAAAGTGATCTGGTAATAGCAGCCACGACTCAACGAAGCCGGTTGGCGTATTGTTTTAGAGGAGCGACAACCGGCTTCGGCGTGGAGTCGAACACAAGCGAGAGACTTTGGCTAAACTATTTACAGCCGCCCAGCGGCGTCTAGATAGAAATGTAAATGTATGAATTTCTAGCCATGGCGGTCGGCGTAGCGCACCTTCAGAATTAAAATAACGACAGAAAACATAAGAGTCACCGCATTGGCAAGGATGAGAGGCCAATTCGTCAGAAGGAGGCCGTAGATTAACCAGAATGCGAGACCGGCGGTGAATACGGCTTGAGTGATGAGCGAAATCCCCTGAGTTTGCTTCTCGCGAATGATCTTCATCGCCTGCGGTAGCCAGCACAACGTAGTGCACGCGGCGGCGAGAGTTCCGATGTATTCGACCCAGTTCCTCATGACCCCGAACGTACTGATTGCGCAATTTTGCGGCAACTATTCACAAACTTTTACCACTTGAATTGTAACTGCTAACTCCTGTTTCAGACAGCAATCCTTCTCTAGCTCCAGCTTTATCCAGCTGTGGCACATTGAGTAGCTCAGCGGGGCGCAACGGCAGATAGCTTTCCCCCGTGGAATTGCGGAAGCGCGTGTGCAAGCTGTCGTAAAGATCGAAGAAATGCGCGGTGGTACGGGACCAGCTGAACTGTGCGGCCGTATCAATCGCCCGGGCGCCTTTTAGTTGTCGCAAGTGCTCATCCTCAAAAATTCCACGCACGCAATTTGCAAAGCTTTCTCCATCGGGTTCAGCAAGCCACGAATTCTGTTCATTGGCATAAGAGAGCACGCCGCCTGAAACTGGCGCCACCACGGGAAGTCCTGACGCCAATGCTTCGAGCGGCGCAATTCCAAACGGCTCTCGCGGATTGGGGTGGATTAGCGCATCGCAATTGGCAAAAATATCCGCTAAACGCTCTCGATCCGCCACGTGCCCGAGCAGATGCACGCGGCGGGGCACACGGCGCTCCGCAGTTTCCTCCAGCCAATTCGCAAGACGGCCTTTACCGACGATGAGAAGCCGGTAATCGACTGAAGTTTGCTCATGAAGACTTTCCATCATTTCCACGAGAAGCGAGATGTTCTTTTCCGGGGAGATTCTCCCAACATACAAGAGCAGCCTGGTATTTTCTCCCTTACTCGACTGACGGGGAAATAAGGCAAGCAGCGCCTTGCGTTTTGTTTGTTCACGGCGCTGCGGGCTCAGGTTTTCGCAGTCGGTGCCCATGGGACACACATGAACCGGCAGGTCGGGGCGTTCCGTAAGGGCTTCCAGCAGTTCCGCGGCCGTATATTGCGAATTGGAAATATGACAATCAAATCGCGGCGCATAAATGTTTCGCATATACCAATTCGCGAAACGTCGTCCAAGCGAGCCAGGACTGATGAAGGCGAAGACATTGTCGTCCATACGCTCGCAACTCAATCCCACCAGTACCGCTTGGTGGTTGCTCTCAATCCAGCCTCTGCGCAGCACGCTGGGAAGAAAGCAAAGCGTGTACTTGTCGCATACTTCAATCAGGTCAGGCCGCTCTTCTTCGATAATGCAGCGAAGCCTGGAGCGGTAAGGTAATGCATACAGGTGTGGCAGAAGGAGACGATACGTGGAATCGACAAAGGGGGAAGACGGAGCTGCGATCGTGTGGATCCTGGCGAACTCGCCTACGTCCTCGACGGAATCTTTCGGGCCGGGTACCACCAGACGGATTTCACGGTGTCGCAGATTGGCCGCGTTGAGTAAGGCGCGATAGAAGGTCCGAATTCCGCCGGATGAGGGATGGTAGCAATTCGTGATGTGTAGCGTTTTGATGGGCAAACAGTTCACCTCCGGATTTCTACACAGCCTTTGTCGCGGATCAGTCTGGAAATGCCGCACGATGAATGCGTCGTACGATTTCGCGAGGACCAGCAAGCACAAAACCTAATAAAAGCCTCGGTATCTGGCTGAGGTCATGTCGTAACGACTTGCAGCCTCCAGTTGTTGTGAGAATCCCCCGGCGCATCACATACAGGTTAAACGCTGTCGATATTCCCGTAAAAATCACGGATGTTCCGATGCTCAACCCGAGTTTCGATGTTCCTCGAAGCCAATGCACGAGAAATTCCAGCGAATGTGCCAAGAGCGGCAGCGCCACCATGGCGGCCGCGGTGGCCGCCCACGCCGGCCGCGCCAGGGAGAATGATTCCGTTATCGCGCCATAGAAACCCGATGTGATGGACCGAAATACCAGTTCGGCCAGCATTGCTCCCAGGGCAGCGTGCCAGCCTGCAATCAAATTTGTGAAGAAGAATATTGTCGCGCGGAGCAGGGAACTGAGCAATGCGGCTTTCCAGTTCCACCGCCGGATAAGTTTGTGTACGGGATCCCGCAAGATTCCGATAAATACGGACCCGACGGTCGACGATTCCATCGAATCGGGTAGGCGTTCATTTCGGGGGGATAAAGAACAGGGGTTGGGGGCTTCCGGTGGTGATGCCGGAGCCGTTAAAGCATCTTCGATTTCGTATGCTGCCATCTGATGCCATTGAGCCATAGATGTTGACTCGAAATATAAAGACCGTGTAAAACTTTATTAATGTTGCTCTGATATGTACCTATACGAGCCAACTCGTATTGTGGAGGTAAGACTGCACCGTCGTCCTGCGAGAAAGATTCTGTGTGTCTACTGCACGATTGGTCTCCTGAGTGTTCTTGGGGGCAGTCCCGTTACGGCACAGGCCCCCGTCCCGCACGACATTCAGGTGGCCCTGCAGCACACTACGGAGTTGATGCGAACTCCCATGCACGTGGACGCGCAGTATGACTACATCATGACTGCTCGCGTGCGTCTTCTGCTCTTCTGGGTGGGAAAAGATGATGTTGGCGGCGGATACATTCGCCGTGGGAGCGTGCCTGAAGATCCGGCATCGGATGTCATTGAACTCCTCATTGGGTCCGACCCGGCCAAAGCTCCCCGAGCAATCAATCGCTGGGGCGCGGCGTCGGAAATCGCCCACAAACCTGCATCGTCCAGGCATGATGTGGAATCGAGCACGTTCTTCGGCTTTATGAAAGTTTCCGGCGGCGCGTCAGCTGCGGAAATGGAAAAAGAACTGGCGCGGGAAAAACGAGGCGGATCATTCCAATTTTCAGCGATTATCAATCAAGGGGAGCGGAATTTCGACTTCGCTAAGGTCGTGCCCTTCTCAAGCGATACGGATTTCACGATCTATTAGTTCGACCAGGCCAAGTCGATGGTCTTTGACCGTCTGCTCGGGGCGGAGGGACGGCTCAAAGAAATAGACGCAAGAGAAGTTTTGGCTTGCGGCCGCCGCGAAGGCTTCCTCGAATCTGTCGCCGAACTGGTTGACTCCGCTATCAATGAACGCGAGACGGATCGTGGGTCGCCCCCGGCCCTTTGCTATTTTTATAACGGCGCGCACCATCAATTGACACTTGCGCAGGTCACCAAAGTGCCCAGCGAATCCGTCAAGGTTGCTCTCCGGGACGAGCCGCATGATTATGTTCGGACCTACCAGAATCTAGTGCTCGCGCGCTTCGAGAACTTCGATCAAACGACCAAGAGAAAAACGGAATTCGAGCTGCTTTTGGGAACAACGGGGAGTCTGCGAGGCGTGCCCGTGCAAATCCACTATCAGCCGAACTGGTGGTTTCAGGTGATTTTGAATTTAAAAACGCCGGAAAACCCAACGAGCGCTCAGAATCACTAGCAGAGTCCCAGCCTCAATTCGCGGCCAGCGCCGGTGCAGCGTAACGTTCGACACGAGTGGAAAAACTCGCTTGGTAAGCTTCAAGCAAGTCGTCCAGAACGCAATTCCAGGATCTGCCGTCTGCCCATGTGCGGCAAGCTTCTCGAAATCGCGCGTGCTGCTCGGAATTTGTCATCAACAATTTTACTTTGGGAAAAAAGTCCTTTTCATCAGTGGCGACGAAGCCCGTAATTCCAGGTTGCACCTGATATTTCGGTCCACCCTTGGACGTTACGACGACAGGTGTGCCGGAAGCCATGGCCTCGCTGATTACATTGCCGTAGGTGTCCGTCTCCGATGGGAAAGCAAATACGTCCATGTTGGCATAAGCCCGCGCGAGCAGCTCGCCATGCAATTCGCCTGTGAAATCGGCCCGCTGGAGATTGCGCTCAAGCCAGGTCCGTTCGCCTCCATCTCCTACGATCAGGAAACGGTAATTACGGAGGCCTTCCTGGTACAGAGCAAGCTCGAGTTTCGCCAGGAAGCGAACGTTTTTCTCAGGGCACAACCTGCCTACGAAGCCTATACGAAAGATGCGATCGGTTACATCTCGCTTGGTTGGTGAAAACAATTCGGTATTCACACCCCGGCGCATCGGGAAAACCGGCTTTTTCGTTTGGCAATGGAGAAAATTTATGTCCTCGCGATTAGGGGCCATCACTATCCTGGCAATCTTATAAAAGCGAACACAGGCTTTTAAAACGTATTCTTCCGTAGTGTCCGTCAGTAGGCGCCGCTGCGCATCGGGAAGCAAGGCGGCCATCTTCGAGAGACGCCGTGCCGCAAATGTATGCAAGTTCGTATGCCAGGAGGCAACGAGAGGCAATCCAAGCGCATGGGCTACGCGCGCACCAGTAATTCCGACATCGCCTGGGCCGGTAATATGAACGACGTCGGCTCGAAATTTCCTCACAGTTTCGAGCACTTGCGAGTAATGCCGAACGAAAAGTAGATCGAACTTCAGGTGTCTATCGAGATTGAGCGCGACGGGTCCTCGATTCAATTCCATAATCTCGAGCGAGCCATCGCGTGAAATTCTGCATTCTTGTCCGGCGTGGACCGCCAGGAAGGGCAGATTCTGCTTGCGTGCCGCGTCGACAACATTTCTGCATGTTGTGGCTACTCCGTCGACGCCGTGAAAGGAGTCAGAGAAGAAAGCCACCCGAGGCCAGTTATTCATGGTGTTCCGCTCCCGGTCGCTTGAGACGCCAGCCGTGCTGCCGTGCGCACAGGTGGGCTCGCCAGCATCCCAACCACATTCAGACATGGATCGATCCAGGCGGGCGCTCCCTTTTTCCAAACGGCGGAAAGAGGCCGCTCCACACCGTCGTCGCAAAGGACAAAAACGCAGGCTTCCCAGCGCTGCTTATCGACAAATTGCGGGTGTTCGCGCACCGCATCCCACGCGGTAAGTAGATGACGAAATGCCAAAGGCTCCTTGTATTGCGGTAGCACAGCGATGTCGCTTGAGCGCTCCACCCGAATCTCGCTTGCGAATTCTTTGAAAGTTGCGGCCCGAGTGAGGTTAATGGTGGCGTTGGGCTCGAGGCCGTGGCGGTCTCCACCAGCAACGACAGCATGGTCAGACTCCTTCGCCAAGCTAACGGCGCCCAGATTCTCCTGCCACGAACGCAGCCCGTTGATTTCCAGCGCGTGAATTTGGTGTCCGTACCTACGAAGGAATGGTTTTGCAAGAGCATATGTGCTCGTCGCGCCTATCCCTGCCATGTCCCACAGCGGGTGATTAAGCACGATGAGTACGTCCGGGTCACAGCCTAGCGCTTCCAGCAAATATCCCAGTGCCGCAGGCTTTGGCGTGCGGGTATATTCCGCCAGCGCCTGCATCCACGAAACTGCCCGGCCCGGCTCCAGGTTATGGATTCCAAAATGAAAGTAAGCTTGTCCGTACGGAACGGTCCACTCGACGGATATAGGAACTTGTTCACTGACACCACTCTCCTGGAGTAACAGTCCAGCATCGATGTTGTCGTGATCCGTTAGGGACACAATGGCCCGAAGACCTAAACTCTCGATTTGCAGACGTTCGACATTGTGTGCCGAGCGGGCGCAGAGCGGCCCTCTCCAGTAGGCGCGCGAAAAATCCATGACTCGGCCGGTCTTTGCCTGGTAGCGCTTTCTTCCCCATTGTAGAAACTGGGCTACGACGGGCATCCGCTCGAGATGCCGAGGTAAGTCCCCGAGTTTCTCCTGGGAGTGTTCGGTGTGGCTGTGTAGCGAGACGCCGGTTCTGAAAGCGCGAGTCACTGACCCATCTGCCGGTAGGAAGTACACCTGGGTTCGAGACTGTACCATTCGGTTCTCCTTTCGCTGTGCCTGTCTGTAACCCTAGGCAGGCCGTGTTACATCGCGGTAACGAACACATGAATGTCATTCGGCTTGATCACTTTTTGGACACATTTATCGAGGGCGACTGTCATTGCTTTCCAATGAGTGATCTTGACAAACGATTAGTGAATGGATTACTAGAGACACGTAAGAAGGCAAAATAATTGACAATCCGTTTGTTGGCGAAAAGTCTTGGACAGGGCCTTGATAAACGCGCGCATCAGCTTGCGCGAAGACCGTTCAACTTGATTCGGGAGGAACTCATGAGGAATCCGACGAAATTCTGCGCCGCTCTCTTCCTGTTTGTGTTCCCGATTGTAACCGCGGCGGTCGCGGGGCAGGCCTCAGCAGGTGCGCCCGTAAATATTTTTAAAGATGTGCTCGATCACAAAGCTCAGATTCAGTGGAAATCCGCTCCAGTGCTGGGCATTCCCTCCGACGTATGTCAGTTGTTCAAAGTTTGCGACGACAAAGGCGCGCCGAAACTTGTCACGCTACCTCGCGCCACCGAGGGCGGCCAGCCAGTCGGGAGAGGACTATTCCTGACTGGATCCAAGGATCCGAAGAATCCTGATGCGGTGGTTCTCGAGCATCAGACCGTCTCTGAGTTATATTTTTTCCTCGTTGCGCCCGATGGAAGCCTGCAGAAAGCCGCGTACCTGCAGCAAGGAAGTACACAGTGGCTTCCGATCGCGTCTTCGCTGGCGAAGCCCGTATTCGAAAAAGATAGGAATGATTGGCACGATTGGATCATGAAACTGGGCGCGGCAGGCAAGTAACGCTAAAGTCGGGTGCTGTCCTAATTTGAAATCTAAAGGAGTTAGCTAATGCTGATACAAGGGTGCACATGCGGGTTACACGGTAAAGCACTGGCTATGACCCACGAGGCCGCCAAGAAACTACGGGAGTGCGATCTAAACCGCAAGCCCATCCGAAGGCTTCCATACAAGCCTCAAAAACCGTATATTCGCCCGATCACGAGCGAGGGTACAAGACCTATGACTTTAGTGATCGGATTCAAGTATGCAGGCGGCGTCATCTTAGGCGCGGACCAGTTAATTTCCGCATCCGGGTATAAACACTTAGAACAAAAGATTTCGCTTATGGGTGATCCATAAAGGCGAGTGGTACGCCTTTCTTGGATACTCCGGTCTACCAGCATGGGCACGCGAAGCTAAGGAAAAAATTGAAGAAAGCCTAGATACTTTTGAAACGGCTCTAACCTTGAAAGATATAAGAGAAACCATTGAGACTATTTTAAATGAAATGGTTCAACGCTATAACGCGGAGAACCTGCAAATGCTAATTGCGGCGTGTGTGGAACCAGACCCGCCTGTATTGTGGGCGTTCAAATTAGGGGCTTTCCATACTCTAGATGGCATTGAAAGCATTGGCTGCGGCGATTCTCCGCTATTAAGATATCTGTCCGAAGCAATGTATTCCCCCAAGATGGAAGAATACGAAGCAAAAAATCTCGCTGTTTACTTGGTAGCACAAGCTAAGAAGTACGTACTCGGGGTTGAAGGCCCTTCAGACATAGTGGATATTGGTTTTTGGGGACCAGATTGGATGGACCAATCCGAAGTTGAAGAAAGACTTAAGACAATGGAATCTAAGGCTGCGTCTTGCCTGAAACAAATCACTCGGGAAGATGCTTAACCCTGCCTGTATGGATGTGTGCGGACCACAAAAAAAATAGAGATATATTTAGGGGTAATCTCTTTTGTAACAAAGTCCCTTCCGCCTTCAACAGATATACTGCTCTTTTCCGTTGCGTCCGCTTCAGGAGAAAAATACGCCTTTGCGAGCAGCGCAAAGCCGGCCACAATCAAGGTCAATCTTAGAGAAAGAGAAGTAATGACATTTGCGATAAACACGCCTGCGACACCCTGCAATTTCAGTTTGCTCAAAACAGCATCGAGTAAACTCCAATGGTTGAGGAATTCCCAGATAGCTCCTATTACGAGAATAGACCCGGACAGTAATAGCCTTTTCTTAGGCTTTTGCATATCGCAGGATTGTACTTCGTTGGCAATTCCATTGCCAATTCAGCAATTAATACGTGTTCCGCTCACGTATGCGGATTTCAAATTAGGACAGTACCTAAAGACGGGTCCGTCGTTTCTAGCGCGCGGTTGATCTAACAAAGAGCTAGCGACGGTATCCTCGAGGTTCAATCCAGCACTGTAGTACCAATTCGGAACTAGGCAATTCATCGACCTCCTCTGTGAGTCCTTCTTCATTCCTTAAGTAATAGAAAAGACAACAGTTGAAATTTAGCCGACGTTTCCGATTGGAGGACGTTCTGCAGTCATTTCTTGGGCGAGCAGACTTCAGTCCAATGTGGCGATCGCACAGGTCGGAACGATGGATTTTTCGCCCTCAAATTTATGAATCGATTTCTGAAATTTATAGGGCACTCGTTGATGGTTCTTGGCCTGTGCGGAACGGCCCGGGCACAACAGCCTCCACTACATGCGAGTCAAAAGATCGACTTGTCCTCCATGAGCCTTGAAGACCTGATGAACATTCACGTGACGTCAAGCCATGCGGTTCAAGGCCACGCATGGCGTTAACTGGAGTCTGGAACCGCGGCACCATTCTAGAAACACTCGATCGAGAAATTACAAGGTCACGGCGGGAGGAAGTGTCACTAGGGGTGTTGCTCGGGGACCTCGACCACTTCAAGTCCGTGAATGATGCCCGCGGACATTTGACGGGCGACGAAGTTTTACGCGAAATCACGGCTAGAATCCAGGCCTGCGTTCGCCCTTATGACGCGGTAGGTCGTTTCGGCGGAGAGGAGTTCCTGATTCTTCTGCCTGGCTGCGAAGCCACGGCAACGGCTGATAAGGCCGAGCAACTCCGCGATGTGATCGGATCAGTGCCGATCGATACACTTGCGGGACCCTTACGTATCACGATGAGCTTCGGAGCAATCGCGACAGCGAATTGGCCGGATGAAAGCCCAAATCACATTTTGCTGATGGTTGATGCAGCGCTTTATCGTGCCAAGGAAGAGGGCCGGAACCGCCTGGTAATGGCAGGCGCCTCTGAACATGCCGACGCGCATCACCCGTCACTTGAATTTTCTTCGCAAGGGCAGGAGGAAAAATAAAATCAGGCCGGCCGGACGACCTTCATGACTTCGCAGCCTTGGATTGTTCCAGTAAATCCTGGAGCGCCGGACTCCCAACGATTTCCACTCGCTGCACTCCGCTCCAGCGAATCTGTTCCTGATCGAAGCGGGATTGAATCCTTCGCCGCAACTCGCGTGCCGCGTCGTCCTGTCGGCCGGGAATCGTGCGAAGCTGCATGCGCAGAATCACGCCGTTTGCCCCGAACGATTCAATTCCGAGTACGCGCGGCCCGTCAACCAGAACAGGCGACCATGCGGGATCGGTTCGGAATTCTCCTGACACCTGTTCCAGCGCCGCGAGCGCCGCGTCTGGGGAACTGCCCGATGGCAAGCCGATGTCCACAAAGATCTGTCCCCAGTCTCTGCTGAGATTGGCGACCTGGGTAATTTCTCCGTTCGGTATGGTTACGAGGGCGCCCTGAATATCGCGAATCACAGTGCGTCGAAGGGTGAGGTGTTCGACGCGGCCGACGACGGTTCCGATGCGCACTGTTTCGCCTACCACAAATTGATCTTCCACGATCGCGAAAAAGCCGTTGATAAGATCGCGAACCAGGTGCTGCGCGCCGAAACCGAATGCCAGACTGGCGAGTCCCGCAACGGCCGCAATCGGTGTGATGTTGAATCCGAACTCGGGCAGCGCCGTCAGAATTGCGCCGACAATGATCACGGCGGTTCCAGCGCTATAAAGAAGGCCCGCAAGGGTTTTTGTGTGCTGCTCGCGCATCCGCGCGATTCGCCCCAGACCTTCGCCGGCAGCGGGAACAAGACGGCGCGTCACCGTGCGCAAGATCCGAATCAGGATCAACGCAATGAGGATGATGCTGGCGAGACGCAGGCTGTGCTCGAGCCAAAAATCAGTCGATTTGAATATGTTGGAAGGCATCGTATTCGAGCGAGGATTATAGCATCCGCGCATGGTGAACTAATTGGTGGATAGCGTATGGCTAAAGGCCCCGCGAGTGCCTGATTCAGGTATACACTCACAAGTGCGGAAGATTCGTCGCAATCTTGTTTTACATGGAACCCGGAGCGTAGGGTAATAATGAGAAACAATCGCGGACTTTGGATGGCAGGCTTACTATTTGCGTCAATTTCGGCGTTCTCAACGAATTCTTTTGCACGGCCGCAAACGCCAAATAGCGCGGACGTTCCCGTCGCGAAAGGCGACGCAGGTCCGTGCAGTGCGGACTTTGTGGTAAGCGATCCATCCGGAAAAGGCGTTTATGACGCGAAGATCGGAATTCAAATCAAGTACGGTTTTATGGGTCTTCACAAACTGGATCTGACAGTCGGCACAAATTTTGAGGGAAAAGCGCGCGTCGAAGGCCTGCCGGAACAAATCAAAGGATCGGCGGAATTCAAAATCTCGCACGGAGATCAAAGCAAGACCGTGACCTACGACCCCACCAACGATTGCCATCCGCGCCACCAGGTAACGCTGGGAGAAAAGTAAGGCCTTCTTTCCGAAAAATTAGTAAACGCGAATCCAAGATAGTTTCTTACGGAAAATCGTGAGCCCAAGGCGCGATTTTAGAACTTTTCTCTGAGAATTTGTGTCAGACTTGCAAAAAGTTGAGTCTCTCGCTGGCTTGAGCCCATAGCACGATTCGGAGTTTCGGGAGAACTTGGCCAGTTATGCGACCGATTGTGAAAAGGAGTTCTTGATGCTACGGTTTATGATTTCGGCTGCATCTTTGTGGTTCGTTTTTGGGTTCTTCCACGGCTACGCTGCCGCGCAGACGTTTCCCTACGACCACATCCACTTGAACGTACCCGATCCGGCAGCGGCCGCCAATTGGTACGAGAAATACTTCGGCGGGCGTCGCATCACGGAGGCTCCGGACCGGCTGATGTTCGGTAGCACGCGGTTACTATTTATCAAGAAAGATGACGCGAAGCCAAGCAGCGGAAGCGCCGTCGATCACGTGGGTTTCTCGTTCGCGGACCTCGACGCAAAGATGAAGGAGTTCGAAGCAGCAGGCATCAAAATCGTCACGCCAACGCGTGAGGTGCCCGGACTCTTCAAGCTCGCGTTCGTGGAGGACCCCTGGGGCACGCGCATCGAAGTCGTGCAGGATCCGGACCTGCTCGGTCTGCACCACGTCCACATGCGTGGACCGAACCCAGACGAGGTTTTCACCTGGCTACTGGCGAAGTTCGGCGGACAGCGCACGAAACTCAAAGGGCAGATTGACGCCATCAAGTACAGCGCGCCCGGATTCAGCGACATGTGGATCCTGGTGCAAAAGGGTGACTCCGAGCCCAGCGAAGGGCACGCCATCGACCACATCGGCTGGCGCTCAACGGGGCCGTTAGCGAAGACGATTGACGACCTGCGCGCCAAAGGCGTGACCGTAACGAGCGAACCGCGTCCGCTGTCGCTCCCGAACGGTCCCGCAATCAACTACTCCTACGTGGCAGGACCGGCCGGCGCAAAGATCGAACTCGTTGAACGACCCGGGATCAAGCCCGGGGACTAGCCCTTTACTATGCATGCATTTAAGGTAGGGTTTGCGGACCAGGTCAACAATGGCCGAAGGTATGGTTCCCTTAAGCCAGTAGACTCTCACCCCCGACGGGCCGGAATCGCTCTTCGAAGAGTACTTTCGATGCCCGTCTCCATGGCCTTCCGACCAAAACCTTGACTTTACCCACGGCCTTTTCTTCCGTATACTTCCGCCACTCCCCCTATTCCTCTTACTCTGGAGGTTCTTATGTCTCTTCGTGCGAAAGTTATCTGTCTCTTCGCCACTTTCCTTGCGTTGGCTTTTATGACCCCGCTGGCCAAAGCGGATGCGCTATCCATCGTCTATACGTCGTTACTTAACCAAACCGCTACAATCGGCCCCACCTTCACCCCTGTTGTATTCGATGGTTTCATCGTCAACAACACTACCGCGCCTATTACATTCCAATTGACCGGAGGCCCAGTTCCATTTGAGCCTTTCGTCGCCAGCTTCGTCAACGGAATCGGTTATCCAGGGATTACTCTCGGAGGCGGCAAGAGCACCACCTTGTTCCCCCTAGCCACTGTCAATCTAAACCCGTTCGATCCCAGCCTCACCTATCCCGGTCATGTGAACATTGTTCTCGACGCCATTTCCGTCGACCCTGTTACCGGGCACACCGGTGACATTATCACCGGAAATAATGCTTCCATAAGCGTCCAGACCGCCGTTCCCGAACCCTCCACGCTCTTCCTGCTCACTTCGGCGCTACTCGCGGTCGGTTTTCTCTACCACCGCAAACCGGCCCGCGTCCATTAAGCAGCTAAGAAGATCTTGGTCTCGGACGTAAGACTTTACGTAGTGGGCTGGCATGAAACAATGGGGTCATGAGCGTGTGGGCATATCTTTATTTTTTTCCTGTGGTCTCTGTGTCTCTCTGTTAAATCTTTGGGTCTTAGATTCTTTACTCCACCGCGAAAACCAGAACCTCGGCAGCAGCGGCCCCGTGCGGCGGCACCGCAACAAAGTATTTTTTCAGCTCAGGAACCAGCAATCCTGTTTTACCCAGCGGTCCCGTGGGAATTTTCCCAATCGATAGGTAATGATCCGCGTCAATCTCATGGTAAACGTTGACGAATCCCTCGCCGCAGGCCACGTAAATTCTTTGGCTCGCCGGGTCGAATACCAGGTCGTCGACGCCCGTTGAGATCGGGAGCGTCTGCAGGACTTTCCCGTTATCGGAATCCATCACGATCAAATTGCCGTCGCGGCACGCAACAAACAGACGATGATGCGCTTCGTCGATCCCCACGCCTGCGTTCACATGGCATCCCGTCGCCGGCCACATCGCCACTACCGCTTTCTTGGTGCGATCGATCACGGCAATCGCGTTTTTCTCGGTTGCATTGAGAAATAGACGCGGCCCAGATTTCTCAACGACCATCGATTCCAGGCGATTGGAATCGATCTTTATATCGCCTTTGCGCTCACCGGTCGTGGTATCCACGATGCTCAGCAGGCCATAATTCAGTTTGGCGTCCAGGCCACCGTTTGCGATGAAAAGATAGTGCGTATCGGGATCGTAACCGGTGGCGTCCGCGTCCTCCAAAAGTTTCACGGTTTTCAGATGCGCATAGGTTGTCCCATCGAAAATATGAAGCGCTCCCTGAGAACCATCGGTCACATAAATCCTATCGATGTCTGCCCGGTATACCACTGAATGTCCCACGCCGATGCCCTTGATGCTGTGAACGAATTTGCCCGACCGAATATCATAAACTTCGACTGACTTGTTATCTTCCGGAACCACAAAAAGACGGCTGTTTTTCAGATCGGGCGTCAGGTGATCAAAATGATTTTGAACACCGGGCATTCGCGTCGTCGTTAAATTCTTTGCCAGCTGATCGGCCGAAACATCCGGCTCTCCGGTCCGAATATCCGAGAGCTCAATCTTCTGAACAAGTTTCAGCGGCGGAGTATCCGCTGCCAATATTGACGTGCGCGGAGCGTTTCCCATCACGATGACGCATGCCACTAACCCGAACCGGTACCAGCGCATCTTTCCTCCTCGATTTAAATGTGCGGAAAAACTAAAAAAGTTCAATCGAAATGATAGCACGATGTAGGGAGGGCAAGGCGGCCGTACAACCCCCGTACAACCCTGAATCGCTGTCGAACCCGCTAGCGGGAAACTCTAGTGAAAAACGCATTGTTTCCGTCTCTAAGATTCTTGCCGTAGCCGAGCATGACCTCGAAGCTGCCCAGAACGCGAATCTTTGTTTGCACTCCAGTATCCCACAGCCATTTTGGCGGTCCGAAATATCCCGATGGATCAGAAATTGTTCCCGTGTCGAGAAACGGACCGGCCTTTATGGTAATGAATTCGTTCTTGTATGCGATCTTGTCCAGGTCAAAATTCAAGAGGCCAAAATTTCTCCCCAGCGGGGCGTTGCCTTTTTGTCCGTTGCGCAAACCGGGGTGTCCGCGCAGCCAAAGATCATTATCGCGATCGAAACCAAGGATGAAAAACTCATCGAAGGGCAGGTTTCCGAACGTCCGGCCTGCCTTGAGATCAGCTTTCATTACGTAATCCTCGCCGCGCGCTCGCGGGAACCAAATCGCGGTAACGCCTCCATCGATGCGGCCGTACTTGCCGAGAGGAGCTTTGAAAAATGTGCCAATTTCTCCGCCGGCGTTTGCATTCAGCGTAAATCGTCGCTCCGGAATTCGGGCGAGACTGCGTTCAATGCCGGCGCGAAGTCCAATCGCCGATCCATTGGTAAAGAAGGGAGCAGCGGGCGCAGGTATCGCGAACAGGTTGCGAAAATTCCGGTACGAGTATTCAACGCCGGCGTTCCACCGCCACAGGCCGTTCTCGATAAACTGAATTTGTGCGCCAGCCGCTGCTTTTTCCAGATTCAAGTGCGCCCTCGACGCGATCGAGGGAACCAGCGTGTTTGTGAGGTCCCAATTTTCGTTTCGTCCGTCGAAATAGATACTGTATCGAATGGCGGGATTTTCTTGGAGTGGCGCGGCGATTTCGGTGAATACGCGCCGCTTTTGTGAGTCCCAGCGGACAAGCGAACGCCAATTTAATCCGCTGCGGCCAAGATTGTAAAATTCCGGGTACACGGACTGATACGGCAAGCCTCGCAAGAGAGAAGTGACTCCTTCGAGCTTCGAGTTGCCCCAACCATTTCTCTCCGTGGCATGAAATTCCAGGTCGAAGAGGCCGTTGGGCCGGGCTTTAAGATCGAACCGCATGCGCGGGAAAAGATTCAGAGCGTTGAGTCTCGCCTGCGTCGTAAGAAATTGATCCCGACGCCACTGCATGCCAGGGGAAAATGTAAACGCGCGATCAAGCACAAGCGGTTTCAGCTTCAGTGGAGGATCGAACGTCAGGTCCGCAAGCTGCGGGCGACCGGTACGGTTCCAGTATTCCAGCGCACCTTCGA